>ERZ779875.106-NODE-106-length-84844-cov-7.049594_pt1 | contig 84844 bp, 91 predicted proteins | sample MGYA00511246_ERZ779875 | MGnify/ENA primary metagenome ERZ779875 (study PRJEB29588, sample SAMEA2155093) | human gut metagenome | biome: human gut; feature: human-associated habitat; material: faeces | place: Denmark | collected 2008/2010 ... | reverse complement strand
GTTGGTTGAATCGTGGAGTTTTTTAGAATTGTGTCAGAATTGTTTGTCATTAAAAACAAAAATGAAGCCATATATAAATGGCTCCATTCCATATAGATACAATATTTTGTTTCATTACTGCATATCCATATTGGCAAGCCGCTTCATCTGATCTCGCTTACCATAAATAATTGCGATTACCTGTACTTTATTGCTTCCATCTGTTCTAACGCCTGTCTGGTAATTTTTACTTCGTATTCCTTCATACTATATCTCCGCTTTCAATTGTTCAAAAGCCTCCTCCACCGAAACAGAGTCGTCCTTCTTCGCCTGTATAAAACCAGTTTGCATCATAGTATCAAATTCCGCTTTTGTTAATGAATCTCTTGTCGCAAGAGTGTCGGGAATATCTAGCGAAAATGGTACGCCTCCCCTCATAATGACCTGTCTGTATGCCATATCAATAAATACAGATACGGGAATACCAAGTCTTTCTAATATTTCCTCTGCCTGTTCTTTTATATTCGGCTGAATGCGTGCTGTTACATTTGCTGTTTTTGTTGCCATAATAAGCACCACCTTTCAATAATAATGTACCACGTTGTAAGACAAAAAGCAATACATTTTATTGATGGGGTAAATTTACTGTCGGAAAGTATTAGACAGACTACACCTGTGACCTGTTTCAGATTTGATAACTGTTTTTACTATATCCGATTTCTTCTTTTCTTACAATCCCCATATATGATTTTTTAGTGCCGCTATCTTTTTTATCTGTGGATAAGGAATACTGTATACCGGCATATCTGCCAGTTTTCCAAGCCTGTTTTTGTTGCGCCTTTCGGCAGCCAGCATCTGCGTTGCTGAATATATCACCTCTTCTGCACCTGCAGCCAGTGGCAGTTCTTTTTTCTGGTATCGAACCAGTTCCAGTATGTCCCTCTTATTCTGGCGGTATATACGCAGTCTTGCCATCTTATCTGCACCGGTTCTGCTCCAGCCTAATGGTCTTGAACTCATTCTGTCTGAATAAATGTGGCTCACATGTCCCTCTGCGCTGCACTGCAGGCTCTTATCCTTCGCCCTTACGGATTCCATAATTCCTGCCCAGTTCCCCAGAATATAATTCTTTGCGGATTCTACTGCCTTTGCTTTTGTTTCACTCTCTGTTACATGCAGAATCTTATCAAATGCTTCTTCTGCCGCCCATTTCCGCTTTCCGTTAATAGCTCTGTATATTTCACTTCTCGCATCCTGGGCGGAATCTTTCAAGTGGCTTGTTGCTGATATGATATATTTATGCATGTGAAAACGGTCCAAAACAAAACGTGCCTTGGCATGCATTCCTGCTCCCGTTCTAATCCAATCCGCTCCGTCTCCGTTTATATATATTTTCTCCAGCACTTTCTCGTCATAGCTCTCTGTAATAAAATCAAACACTTCCTGCCATAGTTCTTTCGTCCCTTCCGTCCCGGCATAATCCCCTCCGAAATAATGGCAGTTTACCAGTTCATGCTTACTCCCATCGAAATTTACATCCTCGTAGACGTAGATAAGCTTTGGCATAACGGTATTAACGCGGGGCTTTTTAATGTCACCCTTTTTTTCAAGATACTGCAGCGAAACATGGTCTTCATCTGCATCGATATACAGACGGCTTACTCTGCGTTTCTCCTTCAGCGGCTCCAGTAACGGAAACTCAAGGGTATGAAGCTTATTCATTACGGTTTCCTTGCTTACCTCCTGTTCCCCGATACAGGCATTGATTCCGCCTTTCCGGTAACTGCTTTCCACAGCCTCCTCCAGTATTCTGGCTTCTGCATCCTCTGAAATACGGGCATGCGATTCCAAGCCCATGAGACGATCTAACAGATAGCAGTATTCCCCGGTTTCTTTATTGTGAAAATACGTCCTACTGTAACAGATTTCTCCCAGACTGGTCAGAAGCTTCGTTTCATCCCGGCGTTCAATGTACCAGCCTTTTCGCAGGTCCTGTCGTTTACGCAGCAGTTCATCATAGCTTTCCAGTTCTTCTTCAATCAGGGAAAGCCCTAACTTCGTTACCTCTTTAGTCACTCCATAAACCATTTCTGCAAACTTGGTAAGGTCATCTGTATAGTGACTAAAAATTTCTGTTAAATTTTTTACCCCTTGTTCCTGAAAATGTTGTATACTATTAATCATGAAAGCACCCTCCTTGGATTGTTGGTTTGGTCACCTTAAATCCTAACACAGGAATCCGGTGCTTTCTATTTTTTTATTTTCCTACAAAAACTTTACCCTAGCTTTAAACAGCGGAGACGGAGGGATTCGAACCTTTATCAAATCCACAACGTACGATATTTCGGTAATTTGTCAACAAATAATCAACAAATAATCAGTAAGTAATCCAAAAATTTTTAAAGAAAATTACTTTTTTTCAACATCGCATTGTTTACGAGTTGTAGTTTATATTCCATCTGGGCGACGTCAAAAGTATAATTCATTTCATTTACTCTTGGCGAATGTCCCAGGATAGATGCAGCCACAACCGCAGACACTCCACTGCAACGCAATTTTGAGTTAAATGTCTTTCGCATAGATGAGATACTCTTTTCGCCCAGTCCAGCAGTATGACACCGCCGACGAATGCAGCCTGAAATTGCCGCCGCTGAAACACGACCGTTTTCATTAGCAAAAATAAACTCACTGTTCCATCCATTTTTTAGTTGGATCTTACGAACGTGCTTCAATAGTTCTGCCGCTTCGTCCATCAAAGGAACATAACGTATCTTTCCTGTCTTCGTCTTGTCCAGATAAGTTTCTTTCGTGTCTAAATTTATCTTCTCGGACTTATTAACAAGGATATATTTATCCTTAAAAGATACACATTCCCATCTCAATGCAGCCAGTTCTCCGACACGCATGCCGGTATAAAACGAAAGCATGACACCATAATTTTGGATATATTCCGGATTTTGTTTAATGGACTCTTTCAATACTTCCATAAATTTCTCCATCTCTTCCTCTGTTATGATACTTCGTGCTGCTGGACGTTTTTTCTCATCAGAACAATGCTTTTTCCACAATCTGAAATCGACGTAGTTACATGGATTTTCTTTGATGATTCTATCACGAAGTGCTTTTTCAAAGACACCGCGAGTATATCCGAAGATACCTTGTACGGAACGATACGGAATTTTTTTCTCTTTGATCTTTCGAATAAAAAATGCCTCTAAAAAATCAGAATCAATGTTTTTCAAAGCCATTTTTTCAATTGTTTCATCAGCAAAAAATCTATTATAATCCGTACGATATCTGCGAACCGTATTCGGACTAACTCCGCAGTCTTCCTGCCGTTTTACCCAAACTTCAAATCGCTCCTGGAATGAATCACCGCTCTGCTCATTGTCGATAATTGCCTGCTCAACATCCTCTCGTGTAGATCGGTTGATAAGTCTTCTTCCTTTCACCGGATCTGGGATATAGGTGTGCCACTTGCCATTGCTCCCTTGCCAGATCTTGTATTTGTGTTTTTGTAAAATCTTTTCCTTCTTTTGCATATCAAATTGTTGCTTTATATTTATTAAATCAATCATACCATTGTCCTGAATAAAGTTCAACAATTCTTTTTCCGATATGCTGCTTTCATTGATGAAATCGTTCATGATAACATCTTCTCATTTCTGTTCTTGGGTTATTGTTTTCCGATGCGGTTTAATTTTGAATTGCCAGACGCAACTGTCTAGCATTGTCCTCTGCGATTTTGTCCCGGACTGATTCTTCCGGAAATGGGATAAGATAACTACATTCCTTGATGCGATTCGTAATGCGGTCGTCATATTCCAAGTTGTCTAAGCTCATGTTTGATGTAAAAATAGTAATGCGTCGGTTTATGTACCTCTCGTTGATGATCTGATAAAACTTTTCGGCGATCCACGGCTTAACCTGTTCCGTGCCAAAATCGTCAATAATCAACACCGTGACCTTTCCAAGGCCAGAAAGAAGTGCCGCCTCTCCCCCGTCTTCCCAAGATGCTGCTATATGGCTTATAATCTGGGGCGATGTTGCAAAGCGCACATATACTTTCTTTTGCCGGATGAGATAGTTTGCGATACTAACCGCCATCCGTGTCTTTCCAGAACCTTTCGTGCCTGAAAACAAGTACAATCCTTTGCCGTCCTGCTGGTTTGTCTGCCAATTTTCAAGCCAAAACTTTACTGCCTTTGCCGCCGCCATTGCGGTATTTCTGCTAGTTTCACTCTGATAAAGATCAAAGCGGAAATTTTGAAGCGACACCTCTGCAAATGTCTTCGGAATTTCCGCAAATGCGAGGCGACTCTGCTCTTCTTTCCGCTGATTAATGCCGCAATCACAATCTTTGGCATATTCATAATTGCCGCGGTTATAAAAAATCACTCCCAAACCGTGACACTTCGGACACACCTCACTGGATATCTTGGAATCCGTCAAACGAGACTGCTCCTTCTCCGTAGTAATCTTCTGCATGATATTTTGTGCCACTCGTCTTATTTCTTCCATCTGTCGTCCCTCCTTTGTCTGCATAATTGCCCTCCAACACTTTGGGAAAATTGTTCGGAAGAACAAACCAGTCGAAAGTAATGCACCAACCATTTTTGTTTTTGCCTTGAAGAAATGCGCTGTGCCGAATTTGTTCAACCGCTTCTTTCACAGGCTCAATGCCATACTGCCGTATCCGTGCCTTTAGGTTTTTATACCGCTTTGAACTCGATGAGATACCTTTTACCGGATTTATCCCGATATCAGCCAATTGATTCCACAAGGCAATCACTTCTGCCACATCCTGATCCGTCCTTGTGGAACGTCGGACATCGGTCTGACGAACAGAATCTTTTGATTCTGTAGTTTTATTATCTGGTTTATTATTTGTGTTTATATATGGTATTGGTTCCTCATTTTTAGGAATTGCATTTCTCAAATCTGGGGAATCCATTTCTTGATTTTGAGAAATGCAATTCTCATTTTGTTCCGTCTCTTCCTTCTCATGCTGAACAACTTGATATCCCTTTACTGTCAAAGCATACCATTTTGTTCGATCTGTGGCAATTTTGTTGTAATTCCCCGTAACAAGGATCCCTTCTTCTTCCAAGTGCTTCAAAGCACGCTCAATCTTCCCTTTTGACATATATGGAAAGAGTTCTGCGTAAGCACCTACACTATTGTAAGTCCAGTACTTTCCATCGTAGTAATGTCTTCCATTGCTACGATTGTGTTCCAGCCAATAAAAGATATTATTTAAAAGAATCGCCTCAAATAATCCATATTCTTCGGCTATTTTCGTATCAAATGAATGAATCATGCCATCTCCTCCGTTTCATCTTTTTTACACATTACATATAAATACATTGCTGCCTCTTTCCTTTTTGTTGTGCCGGCACAACTCACTTATCCTGCTGCCGCTTTTCCTTTTATCATCTTGGAAACATTATAGATGTATATCGCCAGTCTGGCACACGCAAAATAATCCTCATAATTTGGCAGGCGTCCATGTACGATGTCCGCTTGTGCAAACGCATGGACTGCTGCCTGAATGATTTGATTCATTTTATCGCCTATCATTTCTTTTTCCTCCTGTCATTTGGCATGTATTCTTCTATTAAAAGCCCATTTTTGCTATATGTTCCTTACTTTTAAATCACATATTTTCGATGCGCTTCTTTCAAATCCTGTTCTGACAAATCAAGATAAATTTGCGTTGTTTCAATCGACTCATGTCCAAGCATCTTGGATACCTGTTCAATTGGCATTCCTCTTCTAAGTGCATACGTTGCACAGGTTCGGCGAAATTTATGTGGGTAGGCATGAACATCCACTTTTTTGGAAATTCTTCGCATCATTTGCTCAACAGAAGCCTTATTCAAATGTTGATCCGGAGTAACACATTCCGGGTTCTTATACCAGTTTTTTCTATAAGTCCGGGTTCGATCATCATTCAAGTATCCTCCAGCAAGCAGATAAGGATTCGTATCTTTTCTTTCTGCTAAGTATTGCTCCAGAGCAAACATTGCTTTTGCATTCAAGTATACACTTCTGTCCTTTTGCCCTTTCCCATGAACAAGGATTTTATCTCCGTCAATTTCACAGAGTTTTATGTTTACTAGTTCGCTCACACGACATCCGGTTGACAATAGTATTTCAAAAATTGCTTTGTCTCGGTTTGTTTTTAGTACAGCACGCATTTTTTCAATTTCATATTCGTCAAAAGCGGATTTCTTGGTTTTTTCTTTCTTTATGGTGTCTATCCGAAACATTGGATTCTGCTTTAAAAGTTCCTCTTGATACAAATACCCAAAAAAACTTCTAAGATTGCGGATTTCATTTCCGACTGTTGTTTTTGAAACACGATCTTGATATATACGCTTGGCAATGTACAAGCGTATGTCCTCTGTTGTGATATCATCTGCCGTCTTGCCAATATATTGAAATACGAAACGAACCGTGGTTGCATAGTATGTCAATGTCCTTTTCGTACAGCCTTTCACTGTTTTTGCAACAATAAATGATTGCAAAAGATATTCGTTTCTGTCTGTTTTTAATAAAGCAACTGCCGTTTCGCGTTTGCTAATCTCATATTTGTCAAGGATAAGATACAGTCTGCTTCTTGTGTCAATGTCCGGAATCAGCGTACATAACTTGTCAAATAATTCTTCTCTGTCTGTCATATAAATACCCCCATTCTAGCTGGTGTAAACAAAATATTTTCTTTTGATACCTTTTTTTCAATTACCTCTTGCGAAAGGGTATTTCCTTGAATCACTTCCGCATCAATCCCTAAAAGGGATAATTGAATATACGTCATATACACACCATTCCAATCCAAATCCTGCGCAGTAACATCTAAACATTTTTGATAATTAATTCCTTTATCTTCAAGAACCTTTGCGGCGGCCAAAATCATCCCACCGCCTCCGGCACTCGGCTCATTCAGCCGAATTTTTTCTTCTTTTGAAACATTAGAAAGTAACGTTGTCGCATTTAAAACGGATATGTGGAAGGGTGTAAAAAACTGACCTGTGATTTTACTCCCTGCTCCGGATTTCATATAAATATCGCCCAGATAATCCTTAATTCCGTTCTTTTCAAAACAACTTACTAAAAGTCCCGACATTCGGCAAAACTCTTTTATCTCTTCTTTTGAATACTTTCTCATTGTTTCGTTATAAATTTTTTCTCTTTGCTTCCATATGTCCCCATGAATACTTACACAAGCATTTTGGATTGATATGGCATACATCTTCACCCAATCCGAAAAAACAGTATACGGATTATATCGCCCGCTTATTTTTACAATACTCTCAACAATTTCATCAACTTGCATTGCACTACCATCCTTATTTTTTGTCTCAGACATCAGCCACAGCCAATGCCTGAGTAATAGATAAATCAAATGGCTTGCCGTGATGCAAAACCATATGGTGCCGGTTACTTCATGGATAAAAACTCCGGATGAACTTCTTCCAGTTTTTTTATCGCATGCTTATAAAACTGATAATCTGTAAAGGTCATTCTCTCCCAATTACGATCAACAAAATTCGGTGTGCTCTTCTCCACCGTTTTTTTGAGTGGCATAGTAAAAGTCTCTTCCTCAACACAATCCGTCTCTTCTTTCATCTGGAAAGAAATATTGGCAGCTTTACGATTCTGCTGTGCCAAATCTTTTACGTCCTGCGACAACAAAGTTCTGTTCTTAATCACTTCCTGCTGTTGCTCCGGTGGCAGTTTTGAAGTCTCGTATGCCTTAGAAAAGTTGATATTTCCCGCCTCCAAAGCCTGCTTTCCCTCTTCGGAAAGATTATTATTGATGGCATCGATCTGTGCCATCTTCGTCTTTGACACTCCAAGCTGCGCCGCCAAAAAGTCACGCATTTTTCCTTTAATCTCCAAGCCATCCTCTTCTTTGGCTTTCTGATAATATGTACGAAGAATTTCAGCTTGTTTTATCAGCTCGAAGTCCGTAAGTTTCCGAGTAAAAGCATTTGCACTCGCCAATGTTATCATAAACATATTCTGCGTCATCTCGCGCATCATACAATTCACTTCGTTAAACTCTTCATACCCACGTCTTTTGTTCAATAAAGCTGCTTCTCTCCGTCGGTGGCCGGATACGATACGGTCATGTCCATCAACACGCGCCACGATAATCGGTTCAATCAACCCGGAATGCAGCATACTGTCCGCCAGTTCCTCAACTTCTTCCTGCGTCACATGATAAAAATTTTCCTCCGAAGGAACAAGTTTTTCCGGATCCAGCCGAACCGGTTTATACGAAGTGGTATCAATCCCAGCCATTTTACTGGCATTATTCAACCGGGAAGCCAATGAACGTTTAGGCATGGCACTCACCTCCCAAAAATTCATCCACAAATTTTTTATAATCCACACTTGCCGCACAGTTTGGGCTGAATTCAAACAGTGGTTTATCCCAGGTATAATCCATCAATTTCTCCGAGTAGCGGATCTTTGTCATAAAACACTCATAGTCACTTTGTGTCAGAATCTGACACCCTGCTTTCTGCATCACAGTATCGCGGTACGACGTAATCAGACATCTGGCTGACTTCAAAGAAGTGTTATAATATCCTTTCACTTCTGCTATCATATCAAATAATTCTTCCATACCATCCAAAGAATTCTTATCGATTCGAATGGGAATAATAACCTCATCCGAAGCACAAAGAGCATTTATGACATTTAATCCGATGCCGGGTGGACAATCAAGGATTGCATAATCATACTCATCCTGTACCGATTCCAATGCTTCTTTAATGCGCAAATTCTGATTACTAGTGTCATCCATCGCCAATTCATTACTGGCTGCCTCTAAGTTTGTATTGGAGGGAATGACATCAAGACCTTCCCACTCTGTGCTAACCTTTACCTTTTCTGCCGGCATTCCCTCCATGATATGCTCCATCGAAGGGGCATCATAATCATGAACCGATAACACCTTACTGACATTTGCCTGAATATCATTATCGATAAGCAGCACCTTTTTCTGCTTTCGTAAAACGAATGTCCACGCCATCGTCAAAGCCGTCAACGTCTTTCCAACGCCGCCTTTCAGGTTTATGATCGAAACTACTTTCATCTGCCATCTTCTCCTTCCGCCCCTCAGTTTGACAGTCACATTTTTCTGCCGGATCCAGATAGGCACCGCAGAACGGACATTCTTTTGGAATATACATTTGCTTTTTCCCCTTTCCTGTGCTATAATAAGACACAAGGAAAGACTCTCCCGGTCGGCAAACTGTTGGGGTCTTTTCTTTTTTATTTAAAATGAGAAACCATCATTTTTTGTAAGTCATCATACGAAAACGCTTCCGCATACTGCTCACCACGTACCGTAACAAAGTGGTTATCTTTATAGATTACTTCTCCTGACAGTCTCTTGATTTCCATTCCTTTTCCTGCATCAGTAGCTATTTTTTTCTTTAACACAACAACATCACCCACTTCGATACTTTGCTTTAATTTTTCCAGACGATGATTAAAGATCAATACTTTTCTCATGCGTTCTTCCTCTATATTGCCACTATTTCGTGCCTTTTGAGCAGAAATAATACTTGTAACGTGCTTTCTGTCCAATCCAAACTTTTCTGCCAAGTCATCTTTTGACACTCCTTTAAGGAACCGTCTGTAGATCGATGCATTTCTTTTCAATGTCTCGTCTCGCCTCATATTGTTGATTTCCTCTTTCTTCATAGTAATTATCCAAACGCTGCTCTGCTTCATTCACATGATTCCAATCCACGCCACATGTAATTCCTTTCAACATTAAAATAACAAATACTACAAAAAGAATAACATCGCCCAGGATTGTTTTCTTTGTCTTTCGCTCTCTGTTCATAGGGCTGCTCCTTTCTTTTCAAAAAGGGGCACGCGGGACTTGAACCCGCTCACCGGAGATTTAATCCGGCGTATTTCTTTCTATGCCCTTGTTTTCTATTATGAGATCACAGTGATCTGTGGTTCTGCTACATCACTCAGATTTTCTTTTAAGTACTCTTCCACCTTTCGGCAGGCTTCATTTTTCCAGGCACCACCATCCGCTTCAAATAAAGCACAACGAATCCCCATGCCCTGATCCTGCTTCATCCGGAAGATAAATTGAGAAGCCGGTTGTTCTACTTCTACAAAAGTCCGATACGGCTGCAGGCATACCGGGTTCGGAATGATTGCCTCTTCTTTGTTGACAATTCCCTGCTTGATCGTGGCTTTCTGGGTCACTCCATCATCACCATACGCAGCAATCGTTCCCGCTTCACTGGTTCCGGCAAAACGCAAAAGCAAATCACGATCCGCCGAGGGGAGAAACATCGACTGCAAAGCAATGATAAACTCTTCAGAATCATAATACTGTCCAAAACAGAACTTCGGAACCAATGCCTCCACTTGGCATAAATGTTCTCTTTTTCGTTCCTGATCTAATGCTCCGATCAGGCTCACTTCCGTAGGAGATTCTACATGAATCAACATATGTTCGCCCATTGTATCTACTTTTTCACGAATATACTCAACCAAACTGGTGAGTGTGTGCATCCTCATGAAGGAAGCACGTGGAATTTCCGGCTTAACTTCATATAACTGCTTGTCCGAATAGGACTTTCCATCAATCTCCATCAACTCTGGCTTTCTCAAGCCAACAATGTATTGTAATGCGTCTTTTATCATATTATTTCCTTTCTGCGCTATCTCTACATAGCACCTCTCTTGCGATAATCTACTACTTTACTTTCCAATACCTCTCCGGTATCGGTATCTACTACTTGTCCATTTATCGTTTGTTCGTTTACATTTTCGTTCAGCGCCATCTGTCCCGGAAGATGCTGACCATACTCTTCGATGAAATTTCCACCATCCTTCAGATCTTTCCCGATACCAAACTGGGTATTGATTGGATGAAGCGGTGCAAGTTTTTGCTTAACGGATACGGTAGACGCTACCTGCGTCCGCTCTTCATCTGTTACGAAGGTCATTTCTATCGTGATCTTTCGCTTGTCCTTCGACGGAGTGTTGGGATCCAATAAATTGGCGACCACCGCCTCCATTGCTTTGTTAAACTTTGCCTGCAGTGCTCCACCGGCGATGTTCTTTAATTCAATTGCTTCCATTTTGTCTCACCTCTTTTCTAAAAAAATAGGGCGCAGGAAAAAATATTTCAAATGGGGGATATCTGCAAAAATTGATGTGATGTCTGCGCCCTATGAGTGTGTGAGGATTCGAACCCCAACCTGACACATGCTTGAAAGATACTCCGCGTCACACCCACTCAGAAGCGTGGAAACCTCTCTGCCTATTTCCGACCGCCCCTCCATCCAGTTCATATTTTCCGACCACCAACCGGATGGAAAGGTCTTCGTGATTTATCTAAACCGCTATGGATATCCGATCGACAGATCGTGCGGATAACTCATAGGCTGTACGGTTTATGACTGTTCCGTCTTCCATCGTCTTTTGATACTCTCGACTCTGGAGTCTGCCGGAAACCGTAACCATATCACCCACCTTGAAGTGAGCAGCAAACTTGGCGTTTCGTCCCCAGCAGATGCAAGGGATATAATCCGTCTTGCCGTAAGCACGATTAACGGCAAGAATAAAGTCTGTAACCTCTCGCCCTAATGGAGTCTTGCGGTAGATCGTTGGCTTACAGATGTACCCATCCAATAAAGCCTCGTTCTTCCACCACATATCATGATCTGCGGTGAATAAAAACAGATCATCGACGAAAACCACCAAAACCAAATGGCTCTTTCCTGCTTCGTCCTGAGTATTGTAGGAACGGAATGCTCCGTTTACGGTGGCAAATGTTCCTACTTTGATATCGCCTACCTCTAAAAACTTCTCCGACACCATCAATGGCAGGACATCGGATGTCCCACTTTGGCGCTCAATTCGGAAAGATACCCTTCCGAATCGTTCATTCATCGTTTCGTGATCGTATTCCCATTCAGATATGATTTCTCCAAAAAGAGATACGATGTTCTTCTGGATTTTATTCTGCATTTCTCTTCCTCCTGCCTTTAGCCGATTAGTCTTCCTTCGTCAGCACCGCATTATTTTTCATGTGTGCCAGTGCTACATCAACCGACTCCATAATGTTTCTAGCTGTAAACTCGTTCCTTGCTGCATAATCTACGATAATCTGCGCTAATTGATTTGTTTTGCCCTGTTCAACAAGGCGTATCTCCATATTAAAATTTGGTGTCATAAGATCCTTCCTTTCTTTCTTCCTTTTTTGACATTTTTTCTATTTTCATTTACATTTTTTCCCTCTTCCCTTATACTATTGGTACAGACTGTGCCAGCAGTCGAGTATATAAGGGAAGGAGGAAATACATATGAGCATTGAAGAAATTTACTATGTATCTGATCCGAATGATTCTAATGCAAAACCTACCATCGTTAAACCAGGTACCTACTTTTGTTACAATTACCCAAAATGTAAAGGTATACAAAAAATTTATTATACCGATGACGAACTTAAGCCATGTCCGCTCTGCGGTGGATTAACATTTTTCTCGGTTTAAACTCAATGTCTGTCGTTATTGTTTTCTGGCGACAGACATTTTTTATATTCATGCTCCGAAATCTTTCCATCCTCATACAATCTTTTCAAAAACTGTCTCCGTCTTGGATTATCTGCCAGTTCAAATACTTCCGTGTCGATTATTTGACCGAGCCACTCTGTATATATGGTAAGATACTCCCGGTAATTTTTGTGCGGAATGTATGCTTTGGTGTAATGAGTTGCCGGAAAAAGTGATGAAACCATAGCTTTGACCGCCAAAACATAGTGGTCAACTACTTTTCCGATAAATCGTCGTACTACCATGCCGTTGCTCCTCCTATGCAGTTTGGGTTTTCTTTTCCATGCTTTTGGCTACTTTGATCCCTTGCATGAACATCAGGAATCCTTTTTTCTCTTCCTGGTTTAAGTCAGCCAAAAAATCTACTACTTCTTTGGCTTCTTGTTTATATTCTGACGGAACAAAAGTTTTGACTTCTTCCATACCTTTCACCTCCCGATTTTTATTTACTTTTTTTCCAATTCCTACTATAATGTACTTACAGACTGTTTCGCAGTTAAGTATAATTAATAGGAGTTATACCTATGGAAATGCCAAATATAAAAACTACTGTTAAAATAAACAATTGTGTGTTTGAAATATATGCATATAAAAAATTGAGTTATGCTGAATGCAAAAGTGAAATCCGTAATTGGATACTACAAACAAACCAAAAAACAATACCTTTAAATGGTCATTTTAAGATTATCTCCATAAACGGATTTGATGTTCTATGATTTTAAGTAACGCCTCTGCCTCTTTGATGCCAAGTTTTAAGGTTGCGCCTTGTATCGAGGGAGCAATAATCATAGTTTTACTCGCATCATCTGGAATAATCAAAAACATATTATCATGCTTTATGTTTTGAGATGACGTTGCATTTTCAATTTCAAGAACATCTAATTTGCTAATTTTAACATCCTGCATATACTTCACCTCCCGATAAGACTATTTGGCTATCAACCATTTTGTCTTTATTCATTTGGTTGATAAACCAAATATAACACTTATATTTTAGTTAGTCAACCATTTTTTTAAAATTTATACTACTTTTTTGGTTGACTAACTAAAATATTGATGATATTATTGTTACATCAAACACCAAGAAAGGAGTATTTTACTATGAATGAAAGAATCTTACTACTCAGAAAAAGTCTTGGTTTATCAAGAGCTTCTTTTGGAGAAAAGCTTGGGGTAAGCGGTGATGTTATTAACAACTTAGAACGCGGACGTGTCACTCCTAAAGATTATATAATCAAATTGATTTGTAACACTTTTAACGTGCGCGAAGAATGGCTATTAGATGGCATTGCTCCCATGTACAAACAAGCTGATACATTTTGTTTGGATGAATTTATCAAAGATAAAAATGCAACGAGTTTAGAGCTTGAAATTATAAAACTATACTTTGAACTTGATCCAGAAATCCGGAAAGCTGCCATTGAACACTTTAAAAATGGGCTTTCTAAAGACAAAAATAATAAATAAGCGTATCGGGGGAGAGACTGGTTCTCTCTTTTGTCTTTACAAAAAATTCCATATATGATAAGATGGAAAAAAACTTATTGGGGGGATTCTAATGAATACTAACTTACAAGAAACATGGAACTCTTGGGACTCTGAAATTCACGAAAGCCCAGATTCACAAAAGCGAATTAAATCAGCAAAAAATGCCAAACTTACGCCAATTCACTTAGATACTACAGATGGATACGCGTACTTCCAAGGTGGTCATGGTCGATACGAAACTTTCTTAGACTATTGCCCTTGCGGAGATTTTCGTAGGCGCAAACTTCCTTGCAAACATATTTATCGTTTAGCGATGGAGCTAGGGCTTTTTGAAAGTGATTTTGCCTCAGACGCATCCAAAATTATCGTTCCCAAAACATCAAATGGCTTGTCTTTGTCCGAAGCAGTCGAAATTGTTGAAACACTACCGAAAAAATCGCAGCATATTCTGCATCGTAATCTTGCTGCCTTTCTTCAGGGATCATATCAAACCGTAGAGATCGCTGATGGATATACTGAACTTTTAGTATCAAAAGGACTTTTACGTTATTCCGAAGTTTTTAATCCGTCTCTTTTACTTTCATCTCTTGACCGCAAGAAATTATTTGAAAAATTAGAGCAGACAGATATTGTGTTCAAGAAAAATATAAGTAAAGCTGCAACCGTAGATATCATGCTTAATAATCTTTCTCCTGACGAAATCAAAGACATGTTTCCTGAATATGTGATTCTTACAATGACTGACCAATTATCTACTTGCAGGAAAAACTTATACAGTTATATCGATAGAAAATTTTATCCTTTAAAATATGACTATTCGTCCGAATACTCTTCTTCTAATGATGAAATTGTTGCATTGCTGAAAAAATATGAACCTATTAATACCAAAACAAACACGTACAAAAAGCTGAGTTATCCGGCAATTTTTACACCAAACGAAGAAAAAGAAGGATACACCGTTGTTATTCCCGATCTTCCAGGGTGTGTCACGGAAGGTAAATCACTTGCCGAAGCACTTGAAGTGGCGACAGATGCAGCCACTAATTGGATAATAGATGAGGAAACAGGTCTATATGACATACCAGAGCCATCCGATCCTAGCACTTTTAACCTCGAAAAAGATAGTTTTATCGAACCTATCATCTTAATTTTCCTTAATACAGAACACTTATAGAACGAAAAAAGGTGTCAAATTCTGACACCTTTTTTCACATTTATTAAATATTGGATTTACACCCACAATCTTAAGAATATTACCAACTACAAAATCTTCATTTCTTAAAAGTTAGTAACAACCCTTCTATCCATCATATAGCATCACTCCATTTCTTGCAACATGCGAAGTAATAAAATCTCTCTTATTCTACATTGTTCTTTTAACTCCGAGTGTAGTTTTCAAAGCCTCTTGCAAAATCCGTGAAACATTTATTCCTGCATGTTCAGCTTCATAGTTTAACCAACTTGGCAAAGCCACATTTCGTCTCACAGTTTTTGTATCGATTTTCCTTCGATATTCTGTAGAATCAATATCAACAAGAGAAATAACGGTTTGACCGTCTTGAGCAAAAGTTCCTTCATTAACATCTAACTGTTCTAACGAAGATGGTTGCGGTATTGTCACACCATCATCTTCCAAAGATACGCATTTTAATTCAATTGCATCTCTAGCCATTTCAATTGCATCAGACATATCTTCTCCTTCAGTTACTATTTCTAAATCTGGAACCTCTACTAGAATAACATCCTCCGCTTTTGTAAAAAACACAGGATATACAGCTTTCATTCCTATCAACCTCCATTTTATTTGTATTTATATATTTTTTGGGGGAGGGGATTATAACAATCCCCTTCTCCTCAAAATTACTTTTGCTAGTCTTTCATTAATTTCTTTATGTCGGGGAACTTCTTCTTTCTCTGTCCCTCTGGCATAAATATCATGGCTACTACCATGACGCTCAAAAACGAACCCTGCACTTTCGAGCTTTTTTACTAAATCACGTTGTTTCAATAATAATTATCTCCTTCCTCTATTTTTTTATTTTCCCACCTCTCACTTTGCATTATACACACTTTTTACACACTTGTCAATACTTATACACACTTTTTACACACTTTTTTGTGTTTTCTTCTCTTTTCTCTTGGGCAAATAAAAAAATAAAGCCGGAGGGAGACCTGACTATTGCAAAAATTTACGTTTTTAACTATATATCTTAACATTATTTATCTGCTTTCACATCGCACCTCTAGCTTTTCTCTCGCCAGCCTATTGACATTTTAAAATATTATGACTATAATAAAGATAGATAAAAAAGGTGTGCTACCGTAAAGCAGACGGTCAGTCCCCTCATAACTTAAACGAAATAACCGCTAAGTTTGGAAGGCTTTGGGCGGTTATTTTCGTTTACCAATCGTATAAAACAAACCAGCAACTGCTGTAATCATTATTACAAATTGAAAGATTTGATCTATAGTCATAGGCCTCCCTCCTTTCACTTGCTCTTCCGAAGAAGATGCTTTATGTAATCAGAGGGTCGAATCCCCTCCGAAAGGAGGGACTAACCGCCTACCATCTTTGGTAGCACAGAAGATATTATACTATAAAATTACATATTTCGTCAATTAAATATTGCTAACAAAAACAAAGAGGCATCAAAACCGACACCTCTTTACTTTCTTCTACTACTTAATTCCAGTCTCCAACAACTCATCTGCGGAGACATGCAACACCTGACAGATCTTAACCACTTTTTCAATTTTGGTGTAAACTCTGCCTTTTCCCATCGACTCAACTATATATATCATTTTAAAATTTATGGTAATTGCGATTTATTAAAATAAATATATTTTCCACTTCCTTATGTATCTTTACTTTTTCACATGATTGTTGATCAATTGGCACCACTCTTCCTGCTAAGTCTAATAAATGATCTTCCAAATCCATTGTTTTCTGTCGTAGTTCAGAATAAAAATCATTCTTTGCATACTTAAAATATCCACTCTTACGAATCATTTCCATGAATACCTTATTGATTTTTGTATAATTTCCATTCAATTTTCCATTTGAATTAAAATCTAATTGTTCCATCACTACCGGTATTTTCTCTTTCAAATACTTACCAAATATCTGTTCAAAGTAAATAGCCTGTAGATTACTACGGTTAAATCTAATCTCATAAATAAGTGCCAACACAGACACAACAATTGCAATAATCGAAAGTGCAAGTGAACCAATATCACCTGCATCCATTTTATTGGTATTAGAATCAATAATCTCTAGTATTTCTTTTATTTCTTCTGTCCTCATCTACTACACCCCATATGTTCTTATGCTCTCTTCTATTTTTTCCTGTGCTTTGTTATTTTGCGAAGTCAAAATCATAAAATTTTGAGCTTCAATTTTTCCATATTTTTCGCTTATCTCTGAATATAATCCTTGAATAAATGAAGACGCAATGTCCTCAATCTGTTCTGGAAACACGACTTCATTTTGTTTCCCTGGTACAAATCTGTCTTTGACCTGATCTTTAAAAACTTTTACGCCCAAACGATTTCCCGACAAATTTGTAATCAGTTTATTAAATTCCAAATTAATTATATTCTTTTCCATCTCAATCACAACTCCTATAAATCAATGTTAGATTATAACCAGTTCCCATCAAATAAGTATATGACCTGTTAATACTTTGCATATCAGGTGGCATATTTAAAAAATCATGTTCCTTATTAAAGCCTACCCAGTTATCCATATTTGATACTAACAACTGAGGAAAAAACTGAATAACTTTATCCTTACTTAACACATAACAATTATGCTTATCCGCACTCTTTTCAACTGCACTTATCATTTCATACAATCCGACTCCACCAGACTTAGTAATCTCCTTACGCCCAGAAATCTTATTTTGAAATGCTGCTAACATAAAAAAATGCTCATCTGTATAATTATTATCAAAAAACTTTTTATGCTTATCATATGCTTTAAAAACTTTTTGGTATCTTTGTTCTCCCTTATAATTTTCTGATACTATTTTTTCTCTCACAATATCATCGAGACAAGTATTTGAAAAATTAAGAACACATATATTAACACAACAATATGTACTATCAGTCACGCCCTCTTTTGTATATTCAGGCGATATATCAATATCTACTAAACAATCACTTTTAGCATGCTCGCCAGCATTATCAGCCAGTTCTGAAGCAATTTTAGCAATTGTTGCAGTAGCATCTTCAGATATCCTAAATGGCTTTAAAAATATTTTAACCTCACTCATCAAGTTTGATACAGCAAATTCATCATTTTCACTTATAATTTTTCTATAATGATTGTAGTTCAAAATTTTAGCATATTTCTTACAATAATCCTGTGCCGATATTTTCTGCCTAATATACTCAACAAGAAGGGAACTTTGAAATCCATGGGTTGAAATATCATAACCATAACCGCCTGCTTTTACACAAACCTCTTTGTAATATTTAAATAATTCAAAAACAATGTACTCTAAAATAATATACGATAATTTATCCTCTGGATATAACTTTTCAAAATGGATTATTAATTTTCTACACATTTTACCATATTTTTTCATCACAAAGCCAATATAAGAAAGAAGTATACTTACTTGTTCGCCTCCGAATTTCTGTCCTCGAATTCCAATTAGTACAGTAGCTTTCTTTTTATAAAAAATTATATTTTTAGACCCTTTTGTATTGTTTGTACTATTTTTATCAATAAAATCCCTAAATGTATACACATTCTCACCTCGATGTTATTATACAATAACTCGTGATGAAACACAAGTCAAAAATGAAGTGTCAGATTCTGACACCTCTCTTTTCCACAACGAAAAAAAGGATCCGGCATCCGTTTCCAGACACCGAATCCTTTTTTGCCTCTATACATTTATCACAAGCATTTCAGCAGCTTCTTCAATCCGACTTTGCCGATCTTTCCATTCCTTGTCCACCGATTGGACTTACGGAATACATTGACTGCCTTCGTGGTAGCACTGCCCCACTTACCATCGATGGCTCCATTATAGAATCCCTTGGTTTTAAGAGCCTTCTGGATGGTCTTGGTGACATATGTAGTATTGTGACTTTGATCGAATACCGATTTAAAATTTCCTTTAACCTGATAGTGCGGACTGTCCGGAGACTTTTCCCAGTTTGCGCCCGGCTCAAATCCATATTTTTCCATCACCGCAATGATAATCTGCGTATCTTTATCCGCAGCATTCCAGATGGCTTCCCCTTTGCGGATTGGAACTACATCCACCGCCTTTTTCAAGCAATGAATACTATTAAGTGTCCAAGTGATCTGCGCCATGCCGGGACGCGCATATGCCGCCGGCACTCCTGCTGCAAGGCATTGTGCCCGCGTGCGTCCCTGTCCGTAGAGATAGTTCTGTCTCTCTCTCGTTCGATATGTTTCAATCACGAGAGGATTGACACCTTTGGCCTTGATCTCCGCCAGCGCCGCCGCAAGCATGATCTGAACCAATTTATTCAATTTTTTTGTGTTTCTACACTGATCTGTTACGTTACTCATTTCTTTCTTCCTCCTTAGGTTCTGCAATTTCTGTAGCTTGATTGATTAACTTCTCTGTGACAGCAAGCCCTTTGATAAGGACAGTTGGTACATTATAGCCAAGTTCCACAAGATTTTCAATGATACTCCGGACTTCGTTGACCATCAGGCATGCCAGCGTAAACCAGCCGATCAAACTCAAAAATGCCAGGTCCACATGTAGGACATCTTGTCCAAGCCGCACAAAAACTGTGGATATGATAAATGCTACTGCTATCAGTACCCAGTATCCCAATTTCTTTAGGATGCCTTTAAGACCGATCGCGCTGGATTCTTTCCTTGCACATCGGGACTTGTACCAGCCGGTCAGCCAGTCAAAAACGTTCAGCACAAGGTACGCAGCAAAAATGTACCAATAGATTCCAAATACTGCGGTAAGCAATGTAACCACCGCTCCTGCAGCCATGTTGTAAGTGTCATAAATATTTCTCATTTTTCCTTCCTTTCCGTTGCGCGGGCGCAACTAAAAAAAGAGCTATTCGCTCTCCGTTTTTTGTTCTGCAGGAGCATCGCCCCACATAGCAAATACAGCCTGCACCGTAGCCTCTTCCTGCTCTGATATCAAGGCTTTTCTCCCTGCTTCTGTATTCACATATGCTTTCCGGTGGTTCTTTCCTAACTGCGTCTCTTTGCCATCAACCTTGACAAACTTTTGCGTTAAGATAGACACACTGGTGTTTGTAAGCATATCTACAGTTGCTTTTGTTACTATATCCATCATCTTGACCTCCTTTCTACTCAACTATTTCATACTGACCGTAAAGTCTAATTACCTTCGTTGATTGTTGTCTCAATAAATCGGAAACAGAGATGGCCGGAACCTGTTCCATATAATTATCATAAGATACGAATCCTACATAATTACCATTTGTCGTTCTGGCAAACAATGGATAGTCTCCACTCGTTGCATTTCCTGTAGCTACAGCAAACGGCAGTCCTAAAATACCTCCCACTTGTGCTGTATCGATTTCCGTGCTGAAAGAAAATTTAATTGCTATGTATACGATTCTATCCACTTTTTTGTACTCTGCCTTGATTAAGGATGGTACAACACTTCCATTCATGATTGAGGGAGAAAACACTCCCTCTTCATAAGATGGTTTCGTTTCCAGCTTCGTTTTTACCTGCAACAGTTCCTCTACTGCCTTGGCAAGCTTTCCCAATGCTGTTCCCATATTCTCTCCACTCACAAGACTTTGAAGAGTGTCCGGGACATTATACTCTGTATTTACCAAAGCATAGGCACCCATATCATCTGCGATACTTAACTGCTTCACATCCTCGAACTCAATTGCTATATTTTGAACAATTGTAATGGCATTACTTTTTTCCGGAAAATAGTCCGGTATCTCAGCAACTGCAATCAACACAAGAACAGCCTCTTCACTACTTCCCTTTTTTCTGGCAAAAACACCAATTTCACTGATAAAGTATGCCGTATCGACATCGGTATTCTGCAATGCCACCTTTAAATATGCTGTATTGCCTTCCGCTTTTATGGACGAAAATCCATAAGAATTGCGTTCGTTTTTGAGCTGAGTTCGAAGGCTCAACTTTTGTTCCGTCTTCTCCTCGGAATAGGTGCCATCCCCAATCGCTGCCCGTACAAACTCCACTTGACATGCCCCTGCCGCCGCGTTAGCAAGCAGTTTTCTTCCCTCTTCGGTATAAATCATCTTATTCCACTTTGCCATTACTGCACCTCCATCTCGTTATAGATCATCTGCTTAGATCCGGACATGATATCCGGTGCTGCATAGGCACTGGAAACTGTCTTAATCTCTTCAATTGTTGCTACTGTCGGTTTTACTTTTTTTACAAGATTGTTAAACAAATCTAATATTTCTTTGGTATAAGGTGTTTCGGATTCGATTTTTAGCATATACGGATCACCGCCATACTCGAACCACTCGCTGACTTTTGCTCGTCCGAAAACATTGGATACAAGTTCTTGGATTGCTTCTGTCGTGCCTGCCAGCTGATGCCATCGAATAATACTTTTGACGAGTGCCACCTTGGTTTCCTTATCCAAAGAATCAGAGTAGTATTGAGCCTTGTTTTCTGCCGCAAGCAGATCAAGAACCTCATCCGGCTGCTTGTCCAAATTTTTATAAATTTGGATTCTTTCGACAAACCCCAATATCTTCTCTCTCATTTTCTGTTCTGCATAGGCATAGGCTTTCCATTCATCGCTTTGCAGATTGTCTGGCAGGATATCCGTCAACAACACATCTTTTAAATCAATCATCTTCAATACCTCCATATGTTACTGTTTTCGTGACAAGTCCAGCAACTTGCCCCGGCGTGATTTTCGAAAATGTAGGAGATGAAATCTGTGCCCGCTTTGCGCCCGCGGCACGTATACGGTAGATCAGTTCATCCGGATTAATGTCGCGTCCAATCCTGGCACCCTGCCAAAATGCAAATTCATCGATGGCACTTTGTACAGATGCCTTGATCTGTTCTTCTTTGTCTTGGTTACTTTTGGCTATGTAGTAGGATACTTCGATGTTATAGTCCACCTTTTCCGGTGCCATCACATGTACTTTTGTAGTTGTAGGCCTCTTATCACTACGCGCCAAATATGTTTGAAGTCTCTGGATATCATCCTCGGATGGAATCCCTTGATTTGTTAAAATCATCACATCAACTACACCGCTGCCTTCTACTGTAGATGGAACTACATCTGTAATGTTCGGATTGAAGTTTTTTGACATTGCAATCCACTCATCATCCTTTCCTGCAACAGAATAAAGATCAGGTGCTTCAAAGATGGCCTCTTTCAGTTCATCATCGCTCTGTAGATCTGTTCCCCCGGATGGCATTGAAACATTCGTCACTTCTGCGATAAATCCGGTCGGAGTAACCAAAGTCTGAATGTCATCTACCATATAATCGTTTGCCGCACTTCCTGATACTGTACAAGTACAAAGCGTTGTAACCGATAATTCTCCTGCCGGGATTCTTACTTCCTCCGTTGTCGCAAAGAAGAACTTCTGATCCGCGGTTACTAATATGCCTACAGGAATCACTTCATCAAATTTTCGTTCCTGTGCTAACGAAAATTTGATATATACCTTTGCCGGACTTCCCTGCTTTCTCAATGTATTTTTAAATGCACCGACGTGATCGAGATAATCCCCCGTTGCATATTTAAGAAAGTTCATCTTCCCTGCTTTCTCAATAACCGCTATCAGTTGATAATCCAGTACGGCTTGTGCGCAAAGCAATAAACAAGGTACCGTGCTGTCCCCATCTTCGACGGCATATTCTTCACCGGTTAGCTTAAACATTTTCTGGTTGTATGCCTTAAACAACTTTGTCTTCACATCATCTAAAGTCATGTTGTCTGTAAAAGAGATTTCTGGCAAATCAGCCAGTTTTTCAAGTGCTTCACTCATCGTCTTCATCCTCCTCATCATCCTCAAAATAATCTTCATTTAAAGACAGCAGAACATGTGGCACAAGCACCTCATCTTCAACAGAAAACTCGACACTCTCCACCTGCAACATAGGAAGATATGTCTCTGTCTTTGAATAAATATCCAACGTCAAAGTCTGCTCTGCAACCGGCATAGGCACGTCGGTTGCTAACGGCGTGATACCAAAGTCGCGATTGCCGGGACAAGTGCCCTGTACCGTGGTATAAAGCAGCATTGCCTGCTCCAATAGGTCTTCCAAAAATTCAGAACCAGCTTCTTGATCTATAAAATTTACCGTCATGAATACTCCTCCATCGTTAAAGATACCGTCGCTTCTACAAGTTCACCATGATTCAGAACCATCCCCCATGCCTCACTTGCGTTTTTTATCAGAAACTTATTTTTTCCTAGCCTTTTCCCGCCAATGACAAGATAATCCACATAGCCCTTTTCAACGCATTTTTCAAGTTTGTTGAGCTGCTTTCGAACAGATACACCATTTTGCGCTGAAAAGTAAACATCAAATGTGATTGACTGTAGGTCTGGCTCCAAAAATTCTGTCTTTGCTTTCTTTCCAAGGATCTCTGCCTGCTCCGTTTTCGCGGATATCTCACGTTTGAAATTATCAAACGTGTATCCTTTAATTGAATTTCCGTCATACCTTACTTGAAAAATAAGGTGTTTGCCGAAATATCCAACTTTTCCAGAAGAAGCGGACTTCTTCAATTTTTTTAAAGCAGATGTCTGGAGAAAAGATTTCAATTTTTTATACTTCGTCTTTTTCTTTGACATTTTAGTCCTCCTTCCTCTTGCCGAGAACCACGTCATCGCACACGAACACCTCATCGCCTACCTGATACTCTCCCTCGACTGCCGGTATGTACCCGGATGAAGTCCCGTCTTCATACACTACTAATACATTTCCATCCTTAATGGCTGCGACCTCCGCCTGCATCACAATTATATTCATGCTGTAATCCTCCTCTGAACCTTGTGCATTGTCATCGATGTGTGGAATCCAGAAGAATTTTTTGTGAATGTGATACTATCGATGAAGTATTTGCCATTTAGTTTTCCGGCACCAATCAGTTTGATCGTATCCGCCTCGCTATATTTAAGCATTCCTCTGGTTCCAACCGTAAGCGTTGTTGCCTTTTCGTTTTCAAGATTCGCTTTGGCAGCCGCTACCTTCTTTGCTTGCGCCACACTTTCTGCCGAATCTGTAACCGTCAGATAACGATTGCCTTTTCCAACTGTGATGACTGTGCTGCTTTTCTTTTTCCTTTTTGTAGAACTCTTCGAACTCTTTTCTTTTGTATCACTTTTCGAACCGGTACTTGTAGGTGTATACTTTATCTTTGCCCCGGTGTATGTTCCACACAAGTTTGTCTCCCAGTCAAACTGTTCACTGCATTGACGTTTATGCAAGGTTCCAACAGGGGCTTTTGCCTCATACTTTGCCTTACTATAAATCACCAAGCGTCCACTATAAAGTTTGATACCATAGCCATAAGATTCACATAGGTTTGTAAGAAATTCACAGTCCGTTTGCAACTCCTGTTTTTGTGTACCCACCGAAGTGTCTGCGCCGTCAAAATAAAACTTCATGTGATACCGCTTTGCTATGGCCTTGCCAATCTCTTTGAGATATGCCTTTTTCCATGTCTTTCTTCGATCTGTCGCCCGAAAGGAAGAATACTCCGGGATAGAAGTTCCGCCAATAGTACAGTCCAGTGTATTACCGGAAAAAGAGATAGAATCTACTAAAAACAAACCACATGTCATCTTCTTTTTCTCCGATGCTTTGTCCCAGTAATATGTATGAAGAACCGCCTTAACCTTGTCCTTTTTGCGCGGCATATAAGCAGCATTCCATTTACCATCGCGATTATTTAACTGCAACTCAACAGAATCTGCCGCACCCGAAGCGTTCGCCGTGAAGCTAAAGCCGGTCAGATCTTTGGCAATCCGTTCCCGGCTTTTTTTGCGTTCATCAGCGGTATATCGTTTTTTTGCTCGCAGATATGTAACACTAACGGTTGACCGTCTCGCCTTTGCCGCCATCACTCGTCCTCCTCTTCCTCAAATTCTTCCAGTTCTGTCTCATCATCGATGTCGTTATCTTTCCATAATGCGGAATCTGCTACATCTTCTTTTGTAATCTCCGGAATCTGTATAGAAACCCCTGAGTCAAAAATAACGCAAGCAATAAGTTCTGGATTTGCCTCCATCAACAATCCCATATACTTTTCACTTCCCAGCTGTTCATAAGCAATGCTGTCCCATGTGTCGCCTGCTTTGGTCTGATACTCCATTTCTATCATCCTCTCATGTTCAAGCGTTTGTTTTTCTTAACCATCTTCTGATAAGATGCTTCTACTTGCTTCTCAACAATCTTCCGTATCTTTTCTGCATCCTGATTCGATGCAGATCCGGACATCGTAATATGGATTTGCGGTGCAAATACCGAGGACGACTGCCCCTGTCCTTCTCCTAAAAGTCGGCCAGTTTCACGATACAGAGATCTTGACCGTTTGGATCCATCCAGTGGGATAATGGCTTCGGCTTTGTTCTTTTCAGATACCATAGCAAGATGCTCTTTGGTACTAATTGTTCCGGTGGCATGGCCTGGTACTCCAAACTTTTTCGCAAGATCCGGACTGTTCAATTCATCCGCTGCACTTTTTTTAGTTGTGGTACCACTCCTGCTTGATGCTGTCGAACCAGAAGAGGTCACGGCATAATTTCCAGTAATGGATATTGGCATATTGGCATTAACGCCAGATACCAACCCATTTTTTATCACGTCTTTCATTGTCTTAACTGCCGCTTCGCCACTCTTTTTAGAAGAGTTACCCACTTCGGAAAAGTAGTTGTCAGCAATTTTCTTTGCTGACTCTGCGTCTTGTTCGATCTTATCGGTGTATCCTGTGTTATTATCAGTACGCCCTATATTACCTAAAGTAAGGAGCGTACCTCTTACCATGTCGCCCGACAAGGTTGCACTCTTGATTGTATTGATTATGGATTCATAATCCGTTCCTTCAACCGTCGGTGCCATTTTATCAATAATCTGTTGTATGGCTTTTGCGTTTCCATCGGCGTAATTACCATATTTAATATCTCGCCCATATGTATCCATAAGCGAGTTATACATAAACTCTGCCCCTTTATTTTTGGCATCACTTATGGTTTTGTTATACGCCTCCGCATTGGATTCTTTTTCTTTCTTCATTTCCTCTTCGGTAATTTTCCCCCGAAGATATTTTGCATTTGTATTTGTATTTGCGGTTTCCAATGCTTCCTGTGCGCCTTCTTTAATCTCATTAATGTTCGTATTGATCGCGGACTGCATTTTATCAAAGGAATCCGCAGTCATCTCTTTCCCTGAAAATTCCGCAGAGAGCGTATCCCACTTGGCATCACTTTCCGCTTGTGAGATTGTATTGGTTATATCAGACAGCTGTTGAAGCAACCCATTGACTTCTTCCTGCAAATCCGGTGTCATTCCATCTTTGACAGCCTTTTTCAGCCGTTTGCTGATTTTGTCCGAAAGTTTTTTCGCTTCCTGATCCAATCCGCTATAAAAAGAGTTGTTGTCCTTAAGCAGTTTGTTTTTCTCATCCTCATCATCATATAAAAGATTTGTAGCAATATTAACTGTGTAGCCTTGATTACTAATGTAGTCCTGAGCAGATTTCACATAGGATTCTACGTTGCTTTTATAATCACTGATATCTTCATCTGAAATCTCCAAGCCGGCAGACACTTTCCAGTCCATCTTCTTGACCTCATTGGCTGCCTTTTGCATCTGCTTTAAGAATCCATCTGATACTTTTGTTGAAGATAGCAATTCACTAACCGCTTGCAATTTATCTGTTCCAATAATACGATCTGCTGCATCGTTTAATTGATCCATGGAAAAAGCAATGTTGCCAAAGTGTTCATCAAGACTTGCTTCTTTTGCGTCTTCTCCTGCTTTATATACAGCTACACCTATGCCGGTAAGAATTCCGGCAACAGCAATTCCGCCAAATAAAACCGGATTTGCCTTTAAAGCCACATTTAACGTCTTTACGGACGTCGTGATATTACTAATATGTCCTGCAATATTCGAAGCCACTAGGGTACCAGCCACACCGCTGATAGCATTTACTGCCACATCCGGATGATCAAGCAGCCACTCACCCACATTCAGAAGCGGTTCCGCTACATCCATGACCGATGAACCAAAATCCTCCAGCTTTTGTGCGGCAGAGTTCACGTCAAATTCCTCTACCCAGTCGGTAAGATCTTGCGTTATTTCGCGAAGCGGGCCAGATGTCACTTCATAGATATTGATGGCTTTCGTCTCTAAAGCAGAAGTTAGGAGAGCCACATCGCCCTTAAGATTGTCCATCTTGCGATTGGCCATCTTTTCCGCAGCACCATCACAGTTATAAATTGCTTTTGTCAGATTATCATAATCTTTTTCCGATGCCGTTATAATGGCACTCATACCAGCTAAAGCATCTTTACCAAAGATATTTTTTATCGCTGCGGCACGCTCTTTCTTATCATCAATCTTTCCAAGACTTTCACGGATATTATCTATCGTGCTTTTAAGGCTCTTGGTACCACCATCACTATCTTTCAGACTGATATTGTATTTTTTCATGGTCGCAGCCATCTTGTCCGTCGGCGCTGCCATGTTGGCAATTGCAGTCTTTAATGATCGTCCGGCTATAGAACTCTTTACACTGGCATTTGCCATCAATCCTAGAGCAAGCGAAGTATCTTCTATACTGTATCCCATAGATCCTGCTACAGGAGCCACATATTTGAAGGACTCTCCCAGCATGCTCACATTGGTGTTTGCGCTTGCAGATGCCTGTGCCAACACATCGGAAAAGTGTGTAGAATCTTTTGCTTTCAAGCCAAAAGCAGTCAGCGCATCTGTCACGATATCCGAAGTTGTTCCAAGATCTTCTCCGGATGCTGCCGCAAGCGACATGATTCCTGAGATACCATTTAACATCTGGTTTGTCTTCCAACCAGCCATTGCCATGTATTCAAACGCCTGTCCGGACTCCACGGCGGTAAATTTGGTTGTAGCCCCCATTTCCTTTGCCTTATCCGTCAAACGTACCATATCACTCTCGCTGGCATTGGCAATCGCTCCGACTGTTGACATTTGGGCTTCAAATTCAGAACCGATATCAATTGATTTCTTCAACGCCATTGCGCCTGCTCCGGCAATCGCGGCGGCGGCAATTTTTGTCGTATTTTTCATCTTGGTATACGACCGCTGCAAGGAGGCTGTTGTCTTGTCGCAAGCAGCTTTCAAAGAGGGATCAACTTTTCCGCTTATTTTGATCTTTAATTCGGTATCTTTAGCCACTGTACTTCTCGACCTCCCTCTCAATCTCTACAAGTTTTGTCACTGGCAGTGCCATCAGGTATTCCAAACTTGTACTTAATTTGATACTCAACCAGACACAGAGATTTAATATCTCTCCTCGCTGTCGTATCAAACGGCCATCATAAAAAAATTAATCACCGTATTTTTGATGCGGCGGCAGTCAACCGCAGGCAATGCTTGGAAAAACTCAATTGGCTTTCCGGTTGCATGCGCTGCATACAGCATCGTTCCATGAAGTGTCAATTCGGCATTGATTGTATCCAGATTTTCCCGGCTTAACGTTTTCTCAATTTCCTCCATATCACGTCCGGTCAAATTTTCCAGTCCAGACAAATCCACATCGGTATACTCTTTTCCCTCAAACGAAAAAGGTTTTCTAAGTTTCACATTCAATTTATTCAATATTCTATCCTCCATTTAGAAAGACGCAGGATTTCTCCTGCGCCTAAACCAACTACTTTTTAACAGTATTTATTCACTTCGGCAAGCATGTCCACACCATCTACTACATAGACGGAGTTCAATTTATCGAGTTCAAGCAGCGTCTTTCCACCTACTTCGATTAAGATATACCAAAGTTCTGCTTTCACTTTCGTGTCCGTTTCCTCGGCTATCTTCATCTTGCCACCTTCAAATCCCTTGCACTTACCACGAATCACAACACGGACTTGCGTAAAGGATGTTGCTCCAGATTCTGCATCCGTATATTGCTGCGATCCACGGATTGTAAGATTCATTGGCTGATCGGTTCTCATCAAGCTAAATGCCTGATCGCAGATCATGCGAAATGGAATCTCTATGTCCGTACTCTTAAACTGTCCGACCACAGGGTTCTCAATTTCGCCCAAAATCCCAGCTCCTGTCATGGTGTGGGTTGTCATGTCGAAGCTTGGAAGTGTGATTTCCCCACTGATTCCGATAAGTTTCTCCTCAGATGCTCCACCATAAACGTTATAATTATTGATTACTTCAGGAATCGTATTCATTGTCATTCACCTCCTAGTGCTTCTTTTAAAATTGTTGGATCAAATTCTACAATAAACCGGATATCTTCACTTGGCAGATAGGTTGCCAAATAAATACGGAAAGTAACCTTTCCATTCAAAATATCTTCTGTTGTATTATCTCTTTCGAGATATTCAATACGTCCGCCAGCAATGAGATACTTGCTTTTCAAAGAATTAAACCAGATGTTCTCCGAATCGCAGATAGCCTGCACCTGACGTGGATCTGTCGGTCTGTCAACCTTTTCCGCATAAGTTAAAAGCAGTCGATTACGATAATACGACATGAATCTTCGTACGCAGATCCATCGATCTTTCGGATCCGTCACATCTGGATAAGCGGCTGTATTATTTCCCCAGCTTTTCCAGCCGGCATAATTGATTGCCGTAACAACACCGATGGCGTTGCAGTAATTATTTGCGCGCTTTTTATCAAGAATCACTTCTGTACCGTCCTGCAAGACCATCGCGGAAATATTCATCGACAGATTAGATGGAGATACCGATGGGATTCCGTCATTATCTTCATCACACTTTACACACAAAGCTGCCATATATGCCGAATACGCATAGGTTTTACCATTGACTTTAACCATAGGCCAAAGGATGGTGGTCTGCGAAGAAATGATTCCAAGAGTCTCTTTTGCGCCCGGTACATCTTCCACTTTTTTGACCATTGTCGTATCCAGATCTACAAGCGCCTGCGCGTTAAACTCGTCGCTAATATTGACTGCTGCCACAGACAAGGCTACCGCCACCTCTTTCTTTTGGCTGTAACCTGGTGCCAAAATCTGTCCCGGCACCTGCTGCAATTTTGGAAACACATCGTTGACACACGAGATACCGCTATTCTTGCCAGTTGCCGCGGAATATCCACCAATAACCTGCAAAGCCATGTCATCTGCCTCATAAGACACCTGATCGGCCGTGATCGTAAGCGTCCCTGTCACTGTCTCATTGATGATCGTAATTGTGATTCTTAAATCATCTCCGACATTCAAAAGATAATCTGTGCCACGCACCAGCACATCACTTTCTTTTTTTACAACAATGCTTTTCAAAATTACATCCGAGTTATCAAATGTATATTCTTTTTTTGCCGTCGTATCCAAAGAAATCTCATCCATCGCCTTTTTGTTTTTACTTACATCCAACACGTTGATGCATACAATTGGCGATGTCTGCAACAATTCAAAGTTTGCGCTCACACTCTGACAAATAGTATATTTGTCAAAATCGTTGCTATACCCGATTTTTTTCACCGCATCTTCATAATCTTCAACAAGTACCGGTACATTGGTCACCTTTTCCGGATTTTCCAGAATATGTACTGGTGCGGTACCGATAACCACCTGCAATCCGGAGGATACCACTGCCACATTTGGCATCGATGTAGCTTTCTCTTCTGTTCGAACTCCATGATAATACATAACAACTATTCTCCTTTCTCTTCAAAGTTTTTCTGTACTTCCTCATTGATGCAGTACAGACGGCTTCCCTTTTCTTTAACTTCCTTTAAGGCATCTCCTGCTCTTGTGATTGGAACAATCAGGGATTCGACCGCGTTCTGTTTTTTAATGGCATTTTTCACGCACCCAGGGAGACCATCTTTGAAGATATCTCCGTGCGAAACAATTCCGACAATGCTGGAACCCACATACATTACCGGAATAGATACTGCATTTCCTGTCGCCTTCTTACCGGCGGGCGACTTTACCGTTGCCTTTTTGACTTCGCTATTTTCTTTCAACATAAACTGTCACTTTCCTCTCTTTCTATGCCGGGTATTTTAACATCCATTGATACGACACCAAAGTAGTAATTCTCTTCGTTGTCCGTAACCCACTTGATTGTATTAAGCACTTCATAGCCGGCAAATGCCGGGTTCTTTTGAAAGTACTCTCCAATCTTTTGGATGGCATGCAAGACGTACAAGCCGCCGTTCCGCAATTTGCCATCATCATAAATACCAATCCAAATACTTACGGATGTCTTACCCGGACTATTTTCCACGCTAAAACTTCCCTCATTCAGATCAACAATCAAATAAGGGAATGGAATAATATCTGAAACATCATTGAGCAGACCGCTCTCTAATTCTTCCTGCGTCTCGTTATATTGCTGTGAATTTAAGACCGGTATGCTCTGCTGATAGATATTCAAACTAGTCAGGTTTCCTTTTTTCTGTGAATCTGGAAATCTTTCTTTGCGAAAAATATCTTTGCATATTTCCACCAAAGTTTCCAGCAACGAGTGATTCGTAAACATTTAACCCTCCATTGATCTTATTACACGTTCTGCGTGTCTTCGGAGCGCATACTTTAACTGATCTTCAATCTGTCCTTGCAAAGATCCATAAACACGCTCTCCACCGATCATAACCGGAACGCCGGAACCAAAGAACTCTCTAATTTGTTCCTTTTTTGGCTTATCCTTCATCTGAGTTCCTTTCACTCGGACAAAAATACCAAGATGATCTGCGCCCTTTGGATTTGGCATTCTTGCCACAAACGCACGATGCCCCGGTTCACCTAACTGGACCGGTCTTGTCGTCTGCAACTGATGTGCCATTGCCGCACGGCCACCTTTTGTATGCCGGCGATAATCAAAAGCTGCTAATGCCAACGGCCGTCCTTTCGTGCTAATAACGGCCGTCAAAGTGCTGTTAGATGCTTTCGTGATTTTGAGCGATTTATTGAATTTCGTCTTTTTAACTTTGTATGTACTATCTGCTTTTTCATACAAATCCTGTCTTGCTTTGATTGCTGTCTCGTTGACCGCAAGTCGGACAACTCCCGGAGCAGATATCCGTAATTTAGAAAAATTACGCCTCAACTCCTCCATGCCGTCAAGACGTACTTCAATACTTTCGCCCATTACTGCTTCACCGTCCTTATATGAATGGAATACACACCGCTTTCATTCACTGCATCCTCCACCTCGAATGCCTGATTATCAATCGTCATTTTTCTTCCAGACACAGGAAGTCTGCCGTAGTCTGCTGCTTTAATATACATCAAACCACGTTTGACTCCCATTCCGGCTTTTTCATTCGTATCTCCACGATACTTCTCGCGTTTTAGAAGTTCAAAATCATCCAAAACGATCGCCACTTTTCTTCCATTTACCTCATGCACTTCGCCGAACTCATCCGGATTGATAAAAATGTCAAGGATATCCTGTCTTTGGAGGTCTTTGAATGTCATTATTCAAAAACCTCTTCCTGATAGGCAAGTACTTTATCAATCATCTCCGGACGTGTCAGTGCCTCATCCATCGGATCCATACCGATAGATTCCGCGTACTGCATGATGGCTTTTTTGTTGGATAACTTTTTCAGTTCCTCTTCTCCAAGCAAATCAATCTTATCATCCTCATCTGTTTCGAAAGATTCCTGTCCCGCTGTGTCAGAATCTGACACCGGTTTATTTCCTACCGGGCAGATTGCACGGCAGGAAATAAATCTTTCAATTTCTTCTGGGGTAAACTCATCTCCAAGAATCTCTCCGGGATGATACGTTTTTGTCGGGGTTGTGATGTGTGTCCGCACTTTATAAATCATAACTGACACCTCCTACGATGCTACAACTAAGACAGCCCAGCTGTCTACATCATCCGGAGCCGGGAGTGGTCTGGATGTCATACGCAACTTTTCGATATCGTCATTTTCATCCACGATATGCTTTGGAACATACTTGGCTTCGTAGGTAACAAATCCCTGTCCCTGTTCTGCCTGCGTTACTGCGCCATAATGAACCCCTCCAACTCCATTACTGTTCGCAAGCATAACCGTTCCATATGGGAGTACCTGCATACCCGGATTGCTTTCATCATCAATCCACTCGTCATAAGAATAGAGATCTAAGCCAAGGCTTGCAATCCGCCCATGGAACGTCACGTTTGGATCAATAATTTTCGGTTCAATACGAGTATCATTGACGTTCAAAATATCGGATTTAGCTACTACTTTTGCATGATTCAGATACAGACGCATCGTCTTTGAATCGCACAACAACATATCAGGCTTTAAACCAGATGCCTTCGTTACCGCAAGAGACCACTTAAGCAAGTCAGCATCCGGATCCGAGGCTTCGTTATCCCATTTAGCAGTGCCACTAAGAACTTCCTGGTTCGTAAAGTTATAATCCACATGGATATCAATGCCTTCTTTTTCGTCAACAACATCAAAGCCGCCTGTCGTCAACACTTTGGCAGCCATCCACTCAATTCTGCGGTCAATCATTTCCTGCATCTCCAAAGCATCCTGCGCCAGAAGTTCATCTTCACGCTCCTCTGGAGACTTTGCTGTATACACATTTTCACCAAAACCACGTTTTGTCAGATCGTCTGTTGTCACCAAGCGTTCTGGGGCAAGTTTCGGGGTATGGATCTGGTTTGTGTGGAATCCTTCTCTTGTGACCACTTTGCCACCGCGGCGCGGCGATACAAAAGGTGCCATCTTACGTCCACCTTTTTTTACATCCACTTCAATTTTTTCCGCCAAATGTGTTGTTTCGTGTGGGAAGAAAGTTCTCACCAAAAAGTTATTGTTTGTTACAGAAAGACGAATTGCTTCCATCATCTCTCTTGTTGTATAATCTATCATCTTTTACTCTACCTCCTTTAAAAAGATACCGAGCTTTCTAAGCTCTTCTGTATAATCTGACACAGTCGTTCCGCTTTTTGTGATAACTGCTGCCACATTAAAAGTTCCTGTGATATACTCCTCTGCGGCAACAGCACTTCCCGAAGTAGCTGTTCCCGTATCCACCTCATCTGTCAGTATACCGTTTGGAACAATTTTCTCGATAGACGCATCAAACATCGCATATGTTCCATCGCCTTTATCATACAGAAGTGTTCCGCGCTTCAAAACACCCTGCCCTGCTGCCAGTTTGATTCCTCTTGTCATAAATCCGAGTTGTGTTCCCGCAATCAGATTATCCGGCTTGTATTCACCGATTTTTTCAAAAAAGTCCATCTTATTTTCCTCCTCGTATTATAAAGTAGTAGTGTTTATAGACCCTCTCCAAGGTCTGTATGCTATACTATTAGAGATACTGTGGATTGTTTTTCGCCTCCTACCACTTGATGGTTTATGAAAGGCTACAACCACAGTCTCTTTGTACATTTGTTAATCAGTTAGATACCGCATGACGGTTTATTTAGAACGAGGTTACAATCGCAAGGAGTACCAGTGGTTCTAAACAGTATCAAATACATTTCAAAGGAGTTTTTATTATGATATACGTTGGAATTGATGTTGCCAAAGACAAACACGACTGCTTTATCACTAACTCAGACGGTGAAGTATTATTTAAGTCTTTTACCATCGCTAACAATCGCGAAGGTTTTGAAACCTTATTTCAAAGAATTCAGTCTGTATCAGATGATTTAACCAAAGTAAAAGTAGGACTGGAAGCCACTGGACACTATAGTTACAATCTTCTGGGATTTCTTCTTGATAATGGTTTGCCGACCTTCGTTATCAATCCGTTACATACAAATCTTTACAGAAAAAGTCTAAGCCTTAGAAAGACGAAAACGGATAAAGTGGATTCCCATACCATCGCTTCTATGATCATGTCTGATGTAAACTTAAAGTCCTACTCAGATACATCTTACCACAACGAAGAGCTAAAGTCATTAACTCGTTATCGTTTTGACAAAGTAAAAGAACGGGCAAAACTAAAATCTTCCGTTTCCAGACTTGTGTGTATCCTTTTCCCTGAATTGGAAAAGCTCGTTCCTCAGCTTCACATAGCATCCGTTTATGCTTTATTATCCGAATTTCCATCTGCTCATGCTGTTGCATCAGCACATCTTACCAGACTTACACATCTGCTTTCTGAAAGTTCTAAAGGTAGATATGGTAAAGATATGGCAATCATCTTTCGTGAAGCAGCCAGAAATTCAATCGGATCGAATATGCCTGCAAAATCTCTGGAATTAAAGCATACCATTAAACTCATTCGGGAACTAACTTCTGAAATTGACGAAATTGAAATCGAAATCAAATCCATTATGGATGAAATCAATTCTCCAATCCTCACTATTCCCGGTATCAGTTATAGAATGGGGGCTATGATAATTGCAGAAATCGGTGATTTCAATCGTTTTAACTCAGCTGATAAGATACTTGCTTACGCTGGAATGTCTCCATCCACCTATCAATCGGGGCAACTTGATAACTGTTATTCACATATGGAAAAACGTGGTTCTCGCTATCTTCGATATGCCCTTTACAATGCGACCAAATATGTCTGCCATTGGGATCCAACGTTTGCTGAATACCTTGCAAAGAAACGAGCAGAAGGCAAGCATTACAATGTTGCTATATCTCATGCCGTCAAAAAACTGGTTCGAGTCATTTATGCAATGGAAAAGTCAGGGCAGGTGTACAACAAAGCATCTTAATTCTTTTTTGCAAATATCTCCTTTTTTGAGTGTCGAAAACGACACTCTGTTTGTCATGCAGTTTTCAATGTTCAAATATATCTGAAATGCATTTCTGCAATTCATTCAAAAAATTTTATTTTTAGACTTGACTTTTAATAGTTAGTCTTTCTTTTTCTGAACATTTTCAAAAGCGGTCGCTAATTTATTAACTCGCTTTTTATTGACTTGCTTTTCGTCATCATTTTCCGGTGTGCTTTCTCCCGGCTCATCATCCTGGATATCTTTTGGTGCCGGTGGTACTTTTTCTGCACCACTATTTTTTGCATCGTGCTGTAGACTTTCCATAAAGTTTGCACCAACCTTTTTCTCTGCCAAAATAGCTTCATATGCTACTTCCTTTGCATCTTTTGGCTCTTCGTACTTGGCTTTTGCCAGCATTTCTTTTGGTACCGCATTTTCGATATCATCCAGTGCTTTCATTCTTTTGCGTTCCTGATCTACGGCATCCTGAACCATGCTTGTACACAGTTCCGGGTAAGCATTCTGCAAATCAGCTACCGTCTTAATTGTTACATTTTTATCGCCCATATTCTTGTTACCTCCTTTGATCTGTTTGTTTTCCATAGGCTTATTTGTTGTTTTATGATTAGCATTTTGGGTAAAACGCTTATCTGGCTCTTTACTCAGATGGTTCTTATCCACTCGAACTGAGTTGACCATAATATACTTTCCGCAATCGCGAATATCTGAAATATTTGAGTATGCAATCTCATCTACCAATCCGAGGTCAACTGCCTCCTGTGCCGTCAACCATTTTTCTTCGCTCATAAGCGTTGAAAATTCTTCTTCACTGATATCTGAAATTCTGCTACGGTACGAAGCAATAATGCTTTCTTTAACCGCACTCATGTCTTCAATAATTTTTTTCAGATCCGTTTCGTTATAGTAACCAACCAGTCCTACAAGTGGATCGTGGATCAGTACCATAGCATTACAGGAAGCAATAATTTCATCTGCTGCCATAATGACAATCGTTGCTGCCGATGCGCACATGCCGTCAATGTGCGCTACAATGTGCTTTCCGCACTCTTTTAACTGACTAAAGATAGCAAATGCGGACATTACGTCGCCGCCTGGTGAGTTGACACGAACGTGAATCGTATCTGCTTCCACATCATTCAATTCTTGTATGAATTGACGATACGCAACATAATCCTTATCCCACCACGGTTCTTCTGAACAGATTTCTCCGTAAAGATATAACTCCGCTTCATTATCCGCATATTTGCTGTTTTGAAATTTCCAAAATTTATTCATTCTCTTCTTCCTTTCCTAAATATTTTTCAATAAGTTCTGCTTCTTTTCCAAGCTGACGGATATTGTCGTTGAACTCTGTTCCATTGATCTCGATAGCTTCTTTCTCACGTGAAGATACACCAAGATTAATCTTTAATGCTGCTGCCTGTAATTCTTTTACCGGGTCAATCATGCCCGGTGCCGGTCCGTTCCATTGGCAGGCACTCCATGCTTTTCGAATTACCGGAGAATAAAAAAAGCCCGGTGCGACAATCCGCCCCGAAGCTACTGCTTCCATCAAAAATCTTTCGTATACTGGCTGGCAAAAATCATTGACAAGCCACTGTCTGCGCATTCGAAACATCTTCCAGCTTTCCAAAAGAGCAGCTCTTGATGCAGAGTATGACGCTGTAAAACTTTTTGTCAGCAATTCCACCGGAATCTCCAACGCCGCTCCTGTATATTTAGCCATGCTCAATACGAACATATCAAAGTTGCCGTTTGGATGCTTGGGATCGCCAAACTCCACACTCTCTCCCGGATTCAACACATTGATCGCTCCCGGTCCCATTTCATAATGTGTTGGGGAATTTGACACAGAATCTTCCTCCGGTATCATTCCTGTAAAAGGATTCTCACCGGTATCTGCCTCCGTTTTTACAAAGGCGGTAAAGAAAGAACTTACCACCGCAGACATCAACTCCGCTTCCGTATACCTGGTCAACTGTTTCAGGCTCTCAATGACTGGTGCCAGATACGGAACACCTCGATACTGCTCTGCACGTTCGGAATCAAAAATCATCAGCACATTTTCCAAACCGGTTTCTTCACCATAGGCTTTTACTCGAACCCATTCCTTTTTTATGTTCAGATTCGAATTTGGATACGCCGAGCAGATGTGATATGCTACAACTGCTCCCTTGTCATCAATCTCCACTCCGTTATATACACGGTTGTGTGTGGTTGGATCTTTATAAAAAAGATTTACATTCGTTGTCGTTCCCGGTGTGCATATGCGGTCACTCTCGATGATGTTCAGCCGGAGATCATACGGCATAAACCGATTATCCTTTTTATCTGCATATGTAAAGATGCAGCAGGCATCTCCATTAACCAGCTGATTCATCAATATAAGCTGCTGATTTTCATAAAAATTATTTAATTTTCGAAGATCCGAGTGCTTTGATTCCGCCCACACATTGAACTCGCGCTGTGTGTTCTTCTGCCAGCGCTGGGCTTCTCCTTCGGATAAATTAAGCAGGTCAAAGTCAATTTTGGGTGCCGGCCGTATTCCGCTTCCGACAATATTCGTTCGGTTTGTTCGGATGGCACTTGTGGCAAGTGGCGCAGAAGTAACAAGGCTTCTACTTCTTGCGCGTAATGTTGGAAGATTTTTGTCAATATCTTCTTGTGGTGACTTATTCGCTGGGTTCCATCCCCGGCCATAATTCTTTTTCCTGCTTGCAGCGGATTCATCATATCCGGAATTTTTTATCTTTCGAATCATTTGCAAACGATTTCTGGCATCCATGCGTCTCAATGCATGCTCCGGAGCCATCCATTCAATTGCCCGGTCAATCGCATTCATACTCTACCTCCTACAGATCCCTCGGAATCACACGGAAAACTCTTCGCTTTCCTCCGCTACTCTCTAATTCATCGATCTTCTCGTCAAGATACTCGATTGCCTTTCGTATCTCGGTCAGATCTGCTCTAGTCACAGTCCGAGTTCCTATCGTATATGACTGGCTTATCAGCACGGCTTCTTCCGCTTTCAGATATAACTCTCTCTGCCTCTGGTACCGTTCCAGTCTCTTTTGCTTTTCACTTGTATTCATATTCATCCTCCTCAATTATTGAATCCCCCGGCTCACTACACCAGATTTTCTTTTTCCCGTCATCCTCTGGGGCTGCATATAATTAATTCCCTCATTTACTTTTTTTGCTAACACCGCAAAATTCGGATTCAAAAATTCTACTGCTGCCGTGTTATAGTTTCGCAAATCGAAAGGCTCATTCCTTGCGCCGGGTCTTTTTACCCAACAGACTGTTGGCTTGCCCTTTACATCTTTTACAATCCTCTGTTCGGACGTCAGACCTTTCATATATTTTTGATCGTAACCACGATCAATATTTTCCGGAAAGTGACAGTATCCGGATCCATATTCTGTGATATACAACCTTTCTAAAACCGTCTCTTTGCCAGCATTAACGCCAAGTATCAAAATCGGTACATTGTATTGATTATTCGTAGATTTTTTATGCAGCAACGGAATCCCATTTGATCCCATTCCTTTAATACCAAAAATCATTTTCTTTTTTTGCTGCATCGACTTTAGCCACTTGTATGATTGCGTCGTAAAATGTCCACCAGTATCAATGAATGTGCATGCTATATTTAGCGCTTGACCGTCTTCAAACGTAAACGGCTTGGAAAGGAACGCCTCCAGTTCTTCCCATATGAAATTTTTTTCCAGATTACCATATAATTTTTCGTAAGTAATTCCCCACGATTCATATCCGGCACCCCAGCCACACACTTCGAGTTCAAGACGATCGTCCTGTACATCGACTGCTGCCGTAAGCAGAAGTACTCCTTTGGGGAGTTCCGCCGTGTATTTCTCACGTCGATTTATCAGATCCTTAAGGTCTGCTTTTGCCCCCATCACTTCATATGGCTCTCCCAGTGAGGTATTGACCCATGTTCTTAATTTGTAATCTGAACCGGTTTCTTTTTTATCCTTTACCGCCTCCAGATAAGCCTGCTTGATATCTTTCCATCGTTTCCACGGAGAAGCCATCTCATTCAGATGAAAACCTCTTATATCTGTGACAGAAGGATTTTGCGCTACAAACATTCCCGGCTGTTCTTTCCATTCATCTTCGGACAGTTTTTCTTCGCAGTGATCACACTTCATCATCATATCTTTGAAGTCAAGGTTGTCCCACTTAAACGGCGTATATTTTCCGCAGTATGGACATTGCACACACCATTCTTCCTGTGATGATTTCAAATATTCTTTTTCTATCCGGCTGACTCCCTTCTCTGTTGGAGTTGATACCAGAACCACTTTTCGATTCCAAAAAGTGGTTGTTCGTTTGTCTGCCAAATCGACCGGATCACCTTCTGTTCCAGCCGATGCCGGATAACGGTCTACCTCGTCCAAAAGCAATATCCGAATAGGACGGGATGCCAAATTGGTTGGCGCGTTGGCTCCGATCATCGTGATATGTCCGCCCGGAAACTGTTTATGCAGAATCGTATTCGCTGTGTCACGGCTTTTTGCCATTCCATATATTTCTTTTAAGCACTCTGTATCGCGAATCATCGGTGCCAGTCTGTCCTTCGAAAAAGCCTGCGCCATCGCATCTGTTGGATTGACTACCATGATCGGCGAGGGATCATGCTCTGAGTAGTAACCAATCGTATTAAGCAGCATTTCCGTCTTCCCGATCTGAGCAGATGTCATTAACACTACTCTTTTTAATCCGGGACTGCTTATTGCATCCATGATACTTCTTTGATATGGTGCCCGGTCAAGATTCCAACGCCCCGGCTCTGCCGATGCTTCTCTTGACAGTCTTCTCTTTTCCGCCGCCCACGAAGATATTGTCAAGGGCTTCGGCGGTTCCAAAACTTCAAATATCTTTTCAAACAAATGAACGGTTTTATAATCAATCTTATGAATCATCTGTTCCGTCCTCCAAATCTACATAATCATCATTATAAAACTCTTTTGGATTATACTGCCGCAGTTCCATCAAGATATCAGTCATCTCTTTTTCAAGATATGTCTGAATCTGCGCCGCATCGTACATGTTTGCAAGAACCGGTGCGGCTTTTGATGGATGGCTCATGAGTTTAGTCCGAAAAGCAACCAGCATGTCACACATCACTGCCCGGACATCTTCACTCTTGTGCATCGTGCCTTCCATCAAATGAAGTTTGAGTTCAGACATTTGCATTTTAACCACTTCGTGCTTGGCCTTTACGCTATCCAAATCTAAGAAGTCATCACCAGACGATGCCGGCTCTTCTCTCGCCACTTTCAAGGTGAGTATGTAGTTTATCAAAGATTCTTTTAGGTTGTAGCGCCCTTTGGACGCACGTACCAGAATCCCCTCTTCCGCAAGTCCACGAATACGTCGGTCTGTTACTCCGATAATATCCGCAAGGACTGTCGCATTTACTGTTATCGCGGATATATCATCAATCTTTTTTGTTTCGGACACCACTCAAATCACCTCCACCGGAAACGGCAATCTCCAATTTTTTAATTTTAAAACTAGACAAGGATCGAGCCTTCGTCGACCCGCAATCCAATTTTAGTCCCACAGTACCTTGGCAAAAATCGGGGGTTTTTGTGTCAGAATCTGACCCTCTTTTTGCTCTCTTTTCTATTTGACATATCTGTAATTCTGTCAAATGCTCAAAAGTTTTTTTCTTCTAATAAGTGTCCAAAAAAATTTCAATGTGCATTTTACATTTTCTTTTTATGTCAAATGTTTTGGCGCAATTATCCGGATTTCCGTTTATTGCAATAAAAAAGGACTATTGAAGCAAATCAACGTCCAAATATAACTTGTCTTTCGTGTCTTGATTGACACCGATATACCTCAATGTAACCGACGGATCGTCATGATTAAATACATCCATCAGCAAGGCAACATCATGTGTCTTTTGATACATATGATATCCAAACGTCTTTCGCAGGGTATGTGTACCAACTGCACCCACGCCGAATTTTTCTGCTGCCTTTGACAAAATGTTGTAGGCTTGCTGACGTGTCATGGGTTTGGTCTTCTTTTCGCCATAAAAAAGATATTCATAATTCTTCATATCCGCGATATACACATCAATCTTTTCTTTGAGAAACTGATTCAAGCGAATATTTTTTTCTTTTCCTGTCTTTCTTTCTCGAATTGACAGATACTTTTGATTTCTGACCTGCCTTACTTTGATGCAAAGTATGTCAGATATTCGCAAGCCTGTATAAATACCAAAGGCAAACAGTAATCCATTACGTTTGTTCTGACTGCTGAGATAATCATATATGTCATTTACTTTTCCCAAATCACGAATTGGCTGCACCGTGTTCATACATTCTCATCTCACTTTCTGGCATACGAAAAGCAGCCACCTCCATGATGGCTGCTATCTCCTGCAACTTTTTCACGCTATCATAATAACACAGGTGGACACGACATTTCCACGACATCTTTATTTTTTTTCATTTGTTTCGTCAATGTATGCCTGCATCATCTTTGATATCTGGCTCGCCTGCGAAACTCCATTTTGCTGACAAGCCTGTGCAAATTTCTCCGTCAATTCCTTTTTAAGGCGATATGACTTTGAAATTACACCGATTTTCTCTCGGTATCTTTTAGTTGCTTCTGTTTGGTTATTTCCCATCTTCATCCTTCTTTCTTTTGTGATAGTACAATGACATTTAATATAATTGAAATCAATGTCAAGGCAATGGCTAAAGCCAACCACATGAACTTTGTTGTTGCTAACAAAATAATCATTGTAATCAATGAAACACTTTGAAGCAAAATTATTATTTTCTGCATTGATTTTTTTCCCGATGGCAGTTATAATATCGTTAAGGGATAAGGGCTTTCGCCCCTCCCACCCGATACGCTTACTTAAAAAGTGAAACGATAGTTGCGACAATTGATGTAATTGTCTGGATTATTGTGAACACCAGTGCAACCGTTTTCAACTTTTTATGTAAGCGTTTTTTTCTCTTCCCGCTCATCGGTTTTACCTCCTTTTCTTTATTTCCCTTCCCTACTATGATTATAGTATAGCATAGGGTGCGTCCTATGTCAATAGTTTTTTTCATTTTTTTCAAACTTTTTTCAATCCGCTGAATTTGGCGCTCTGAGTAGCCTAACATCTCCGCCGTTTGTCTCTGCGTATATCCCTTTACTTTTCGAAGATAAACAAGTCTTGCTTGAATCGTGCTTTGATTGTTAGCGTAAGTTTTGTCAAATAATTGTTTAATTTTTTTCAACTTAGCCAAACGCTCTAACTGCTCTTGCAGAATATCTTGCTGATTTGATATCTGTGTTAGTGCTTCTGCAAAAGATAGTTTCTGGTTTCCACCTTTCACGCGATCTGCGGAGTAATCCATGCTTTTTAAATCAGATGACGGACCAGAAAATGCATCTGTTGCCTTTAAATAATTTTCGATAGAATCGCGAATCTGTATAATCGTTGTTTCAAGATCATCAATTTCTTTGCACAAAGACGTATAAATATCTAAACTCATCTTTTCCCTCCTCAAAATAAAAAAAGACACGCAAAGAGAACTGCATGTCAAACTGATATTTCTTTTATCATACCACTAAAAAAAAATTTTTTCAATAAAAATAGTGAAATGCCCCCCATTTTTGCATTTCACTATTTTATAAATTGCTTTTAATAAACATAAAGCATTTCCTTTCCTAGTATTTTGGGGTAATAACCATCGAATAATCAGAACATTCTTTCGGTTTTCAAACAAAAAACGACGGTTTTCCGTCGTTTTCTGCCATTTTTTATAGCGGAGACGGAGGGATTCGAACCCTCGTGCCCGTGAAGGCAAAACGATTTCGAGTCGTTCTCGTTATGACCACTTCGATACGTCTCCGAATGTGTCTTTTTCAAAAAAGCACCTCTATATTTGTAACATTTTTTCAAGCATTTGTCAATGCTTTTGTCAAAAAGAATTCCGCGATAAGATTTTCCTGCATTCTTCCCGTCTTAAACCGCTCTTCCAAGTCTGCCCGAAGTTCCATGAGTTCCATGAGCCGTTCTCTGGTAAAATGCCGTTCCTGACCGCGATATTTTTTTACCGTAAAGAAGGGAATCCCGGCTTTCGCTGCCAGATCGCGGTCTGACATGCGCGGTCCCAGTTCTTTTACCTGAAGTAAAATATTGATATGGCGGCCTAACATATGCAGGATACGAAGCGGCGGCTCTTTTAATTCCAAGAGATCCGCATAAAGGGTAAATACCTTCTCCTGCTGTCCGGCAATAACGGCATCCATCATATCAAACAGTTTTCCCACGGTCTGCCCCGAGCAGATCATCTCCACATCTTCTTCTGTAACAGCCTCACGTTCTCCCGTATACCCGATTAATTTATCAAGTTCACAGGACAAGAGATCCATCTGAAATCCCACACGCGATACGATAAGTTCTGCCGTATGTTTGGAAATCTTTTTCCCATATTGGGACAGATATCTCGCGATCCATGGTACCAGTTCGACCTCGGAACGCAGCGTACATTCTGTAATGCAGCCATTTTTCTGAATCCATTTATACAAACGATTTCTCTTATCAATCTGTTTTTCCACGAAGACTACAAATGTAGTCTCGGGAAACTGCTCCAACACTTCGACCAGATCGGTCGCCTTTTTAAATGCCTGGCTGTTTTCGATCAAAATCAGACGTTTGTCTTGAAAAAACGGAAGTGTATTGCCGATTGACTGCATCTCTTCCACAGAAAATTTTTCTCCCTCAAAATACGAGGCATTCATATCATCTCCCGGCACAGACAATGCCTGTTTCAATTTATTTTTATAATTGCGGACCAGATACGCTTCCTCTCCATATAAAAGCTGAAAACGGGAAAGATCGCCGTTTTTTAACTGGGCATCTATTGTCAGCATCGTTTCACCTCATCTTCATAAATTCACATTCTTAAGTATAACGTAACTATTCAGGATCCAATGTATGGAAATCAATGAATCGTCGTGCTTGCACATAAAAGACTTTGATTTCCATACATTGAGATCCTAATAGGGCTCCCCCTCCACATATGAGCATTTTTAGCCTTGTCAAAGGCGAGAAAAGAACACGAAGTGTTTGAAATGCGAATGTGGAGGAGGGGCGTCCTGAATAGTTACAGTATAACACATCTGCGGCATTCTCTCAATGCTTAAAATACCAGCATCGCTTCCGGCCTTTTTTACATTCTGCAAACAACGCACCTTTCTGTGCCGTATTCCAGTTTTGGCAGGAAACCGCCTCCAGCCGCTGCAATGTCTCTTTCGCAGGGTGTCCATAGCGGTTGTTTCGTCCTGCCGAGATAAAACCATAGCGCGGTCTGCATTTTTGCAAAAATTCTTCCGTAGAAGAATTTTTCGAGCCGTGATGTCCCACTTTCAATACGTCATACTCTTTTTTCGGAAACGTCATATTTTCCTCGCCATGCATCCCCAAATCTCCTGTTGTCAAAATAGACAGATTCTCATAGGTAAGATCAAAAACCAGCGAACAGTCATTGGCATCTTCCCATTCGTATTCTGAAGAAGGATGAAGACAGCGTAATTGCAATTTTCCGCTTAGGATCTGCTGTCCCTTATGTATCGCAGCGACCGGTATCTTTTTATCGCTTACCGTCTGTATAAACTTCTGCAGTCCTTCTTCTTTTTCCTGAAGATCCGGAACAAGAATCCGGCGAATCTTAATCCCTTCTTTTTCCTGCCGCTCTGCCAATTCTTCAATCCCATTCACATGGTCTTCATCGCCGTGGGTAACAAAAACAGCATCAATATCATTTCGCCCGTAATACTTCAGCATCTTAGCGATGCGGTATTTTCCGATTTCTTTTTCCGATGTACTTCCCCCATCGATCAGATATGTTTTTTCATTTTGAAACAGACAGGCACAGTCGCCCTGCCCCACATCCATCTGAATGTAAAGAAATTCAAATGCCGGACGAAAAGAGCCAAGAACAAAACAGAGTGCTGCCATACAAAAGCCTGCCTTTCTCTTATCTCTATACTGAGCCAGTATATACACTGATAGAAGTAAAAATATATAGTAAACGATCACTTTCCAAAGTTCCGGCCGTCCCATAACCCATGTACTGCCCGGAAGTGCCTGAATTCCTTTGCAGACAAATTCATAAAAGGCAAGGATCCAATGTGCTGTCGCAAGGATAAAACCGCCCGCAAGCGGAGACAGAAAACAGAGCACACAGCCCAAAATCCCAATCCCCAGAAGAACCGATAACAATGGCAGTAAAATAAGATTGGCAATGACTGCATACGGGCATGTTTCATAAAAATACCAGAACATAACCGGAAGCGTCAGGAAAAATGTCCAAATCGTAGAAAGGAGCGTTTTCTGCCATTCTTTCATCCGTTTCTGCCTCTTTTTTGTCATCTCCTGATAGATCAGGATCCCACCGGCAGCGACAAAAGACAAAACAAATCCGCATTGGAATAACTGCAAGGGATTTTGCAATAAGATCACACTTCCACTGACCGCCAGTGCTGTTAATCCATCGTATGGTTTTCCAATATATCTTGCCACAAGACGGATACACAGCATCCAGACCGCTCGGGATGTCGCCACCGGGAATCCGGTAAACTGTCCATACAAAAGCAAAAGAACCAGGGAAACAATTGCTGCCATTTTCATCGGAAGAAGATGTTTGCGTAACCAGTCAAACAAAACCATCCCCAAAAGAGAAATATGTAAGCCCGATATAGCGAGCATATGAGCCACTCCGGTCTGCTGGTACAATTCCTTCACCTCACTGTCAAGTTGAGATTTGTCTCCAAGAATCATTGCCCCAAGCAATCCCGCATCTCGTTCTCCCATTGCCGCAGTCAGTTGCTGCATCGCCTTAGCCCGCCACTCGTACAGCAATTGTTTTACCGGGTTGTAAGAAACGTTCAGAATCTGAATATGTGACACAAATACGCGTGCATCTACCTGCATTGCCTCATAGTACGAACGGGCATCAAACTGTCCCGGATCTCCCGCCTGTTCAAAACTCTCTGCCTCTCCTGTTACCTGGATTTCATTTCCGATCTGGATTTGGGAAAATAAATTTTGTTTTGATGTTTGATCTGATTTTTCATAAAGAAGTATTTTTCTCAAAGAATTCTTTTTATCTGTTCCGGTACTTTGCGGTTTTACCTGAGATAACGTTAGCATTTTGCTTCCCGAAGCCGACATTTGAATCGTTTCGACAATTCCGCTGCATGTAAATAATTTCTCTTCCCAGTTTTCCCGGGAATTGTCACGAAATTGATTCCAAATCACAATTCCCAGCATCACAAGGAAAAAGAACATCACCAATGGTCGATTTGTTCTTATTTCTTTCATCCCCTTTTTCAACCTTTACTGGCATCCTGAACCATATCCAAATTTCGTTCAAACGAACCTGTAAAGTTCTTAATATCCCCGTATATCTCCTGCTGTTCTCCGTCAATCGTAAACTGCACTTTGTTTACATCGGACAACTCACATAATGTATTTACAATACTATATACCACTACACCGCTGCTGACATCCGCCTGCATATTCATAAATTCCTTACTGAAATCCACATAACACACGTGATCACGGATTGTCAAAGAATTTAACTTTGTTCCTGCCGGAATCGTATCTCTTACATCCGAAGTATTGGCATCCGAAATCTCATTCGGACCTTTCAGCAGCTGCTCGATCAACAGACGTGCCAGCGGTACTGTCATGTCATGTGTCAATTTGGTAGTAATTTCCTGCATCTTCGTTCCATCATTGGAAGAAAAATACAATGTTACATATTTTTCCTGTGTATATCCTTCTCCACCGACGGAATCAAGAAATGACAATTTACTCATAATTCCTACGGTTTCTCCGTCAATCACAAGAGGATTGTCGCCCACATAAAATTCTACGTATTCCACACTGCTCAACTGACAGAGCGTCTTTACGATAGCGGCACGATTCAACACTTCGTCAATTTTATCCTGATTATAATAAGAAGACAGGAATGTAATCGTCAATTGTTTTTCCTTTAATTGGAAATTATCTATTGCCACACACTTTTTAAAGCAGTCTAACAATTCCTGAATAACGGCGACATTATCTTCCTGATCTGCCTGAATTTCATATTCGCTTGACTGCAGTTTCGAACCATCGTCTGCCATCTGATACAAGGTAATATTTCCCTTTTGTTCCGGATTCACCGTCCTTTGGCACCCACAGCACAATACAAGGACAATCATTAACACACTCAAAAAACGAATCGGTTTCATCATGAATTCCCTCCTTGTGCCTGATAGATCAATGGGATTCTCACCGCAAACGTCGTACCCTGTTTTTCCACACTATGCACTTTGATGGAACCACGGTGCAACAATATCGCATTTCTCGTAATGGCAAGTCCCAATCCATTTCCACCGGTTTCCCGGGATCTCGCCTTATCCACGCGGTAAAAGCGCTCAAAGATATGATCCTGAAGTTCCTCCGGTATTCCTACGCCGGAATCCGCTACGCGTAGGTAGAAAAACTTGTGGTCTGCGTTTAACGTAACTTTTACCCAGCCATTGTCAAAATTGTATTTCACCGCATTTTCAATAATATTGGTAAATGCCATTCCGAGTTTTACACTGTCAATCTGGGCACTTACCGGGCGCACACTTTCAAAGATAATCTCAATATTGCGCTTTGAGGCGATCGGCGTAATTCCTTTTAGAATCCCCTCGATAAATTCATTGATATTTACTTCTTCAATCGACATCTGAACCGCGGATTTGTCCATTTTCACGAGAGACAGCAGGTCATTGACAATCTTATTCATGCGGTCAAGTTCCTGATTGATATCTCCCATAAATTCCCGGTACAATTCGACCGGAACATCTTCCTGCATTGTCAAAGATTCTGCTAAAACTTTGATTGACGTAATCGGCGTTTTTAATTCATGTGATACGTTAGAAACGAATTCCTGCCGCGAGTCTTCCAGATTCTGCACTTTCGTAAGCATGGAATTGATAGCATCCGAAATCTGCTCTACCTCAATATTATCCCGCACTTCCATCTGTTCGCTGAAATCACCGGATTCAATATGTCCGATCGCACGTACCACACTTTTCAGTGGTTTTACGACATGTCCGGAGTAAAGCCAGGAAATCACGATAATGTTCACTGCAAGAAGTAAAATAATGGAAATACTCACCGTGCGGATATTGTCATACAATGTCTGAATCGACTGAAACGAAAAATTCATAACAATCACACCATAAACGGATTTATGGTCTGCGCTGTCGACGGGGAGATAGATCTCCACATTATCTTTGTGCTGATTTACAATCTTTGTCGCCTCCCCGCGGAAACATTGAATCACTTCCGGAAGTACGACGATTCCGTCTTCTTCCAGTCCATACGTATCACGTACCACTTTCAGTCTCGAATCGATGATAAGGATTCTCCCATCATACATATCCGAGACCTGCGATAATTCGGTATCTACTTTTTCACTTGGTTCTCCTGCCGCCAGATAACCGGAACCTACAATGAGATTGGAAATAACATTTCCACGCACTTGAATCTCCGATACCCGCTGACTGATACTTCGCGAACGAAATACATTCAAAAAAATAACAGAAAAGATAATCAGAGGAATGATTCCAATAATTACCAGCACACCAAGACTTTGAACACGCGTACTTTTAAATTGATGAAAAAAGTTTTTAAGCTTGGAAATAATAGCCAACACCCCATTTTGTATGTATAAATTTAGGCTCACTCGGTATCTTTTCTATCTTTTCACGAAGCCGCCTTACATGAACGTCTACCGTTCTGACATCTCCGAGATATTCGTATCCCCAGACGTCATTGAGCAGTTTTTCTCTGCTGTAAACTTTATTTGGATTATTCATAAGGAGTTCGAGAAGGTCAAACTCTTTTACGGTCAAATTTACTTCTTTTTCATCAATAAATACTCGTCTGCTGTCAATGTCTACTTTCATATCTCCAAACATGCGGATAGAAGAATTTTCCTGTTCTTTTGCTTCGCGTTTGGAACTGCGGCGCATGATCGCTTTGATACGCGCCTTTACTTCAAGAATATTGAAAGGTTTGGTAATATAATCGTCCGCACCATACTCCAATCCAAGAATTTTGTCCATATCCTCGCCTTTGGCAGTAAGCATAATAATCGGCACATCCGAAAACTCCCGAACCTGCTGGCATACATCAAAACCGGAAAATTTTGGAAGCATCACATCCAATAAGACCACATCATATGTATTCTGCTTGATTGCCGTCAAGGCTTCTTCTCCATCGTACGCACAATCCACATCCATGCCGTCCTGTTCAAGACTAAAACGCAGTCCCTTGACGATCATTTTCTCGTCATCTACCACCAAAACTTTCTTTGCCATTTACTCTCTTCCTTTCCAATCTTCTCTATTCCTATTTTTATACGCATATCTGGGATTTAATCTTGTCAAAAACGCCTTCTTTGATCCCCGGTATATTCATCAGATCTTCCGGTTTTTGAAATTTCCCCTTTTCTTCCCGATATGCTATGATCGCAATTGCTTTTGCTTCTCCAATTCCTGTCAATGTCATCAATTGTTCTTTGGCCGCCGTATTCAGATTTACTTTCCCTGTCTCCGTCTGTTCTGCCTGCTGTCCGTCTTTTTCTTTAAAATCCTTCTGCGAGGCAATCGCAAGCTGAGTACCATCTTCCACAAGTTCTGCCTGATTGATCTCAGCAGTAACCGCATCTTTTGTAAAACCGCCGGCTTTCTCAACCACTTCGATCACACGTGGCTTTTTCTGAAAGGTATACACACCGGGCTTTTTTACGGCCCCTACTATGTGGATATAAATCTGACCATCCTCCGGCTCTGCCGTTTGCTGCGTCAAACTATCGTTCATCCCTTCTGACACAATCGCCTCCGCAGGCTGCACCTGTTTCCCCTGACACAACCAGATGCCGCCGCAAACACAGATTCCTACCACTGCAAGTAACAATATTATCGTATTTTGTTTCATATATTTGCTCTCCTGTCTCCAGGAACAACAATCAAAAATGCACATCTTTATTGTAATACTGAAATGATTTTTTTACAACAAAAACTTTTAGTTTTTTCTTATTTCCATTTAAAGGTTATGATTCCTGCGATCATCACGATCAAGCCTATGATCTTACGCCATTCAAACGGCTGCTTATCAACGCCGAACAATCCCATCAATTCAATCAGATAGGCAACGATCAACTGGGCAGCAACAATAAACATAACAGCTCTTGCCGGTCCGCATTGATTCATCGCCTGAATTACCGTGTATGTGATAAAAGCCCCGATCGCACCGCCTAAAAGCATGTATTTCGGCTGTACCTGAAACAGGCTGGATATCGTCCCCTCTTTCCCGGTAATAAACCACGCCAGAACGCACACCACAAATGCCGTGATCTGCACAAATGCTGCTGAAAGCCAGATACTGCTTTGTTTTGTTACTTCCGCATTAAATACCCCCTGGATACTCATCAATGCCCCGGATATCAATCCAATAATAATTCCCCACATAAAAAACAGCCATCCTTCCTTTTTTTCGATAGTATGGCTGTTTTTCTTATTTTTATTCAATACACTTCCGGGGAGTTATTTTCCGGTCTTTACCAGCTAAGCGTACGGTATTCACTCACACGATCACGCATAAGAAGTTCTTTTAATGCCTGCTTGGTCGTCTTGCCCTCAAACAAAACTGCATTGATCTGTTCTACGATCGGCATCGATACATGATAACGGTTTGCCAGTGCCATCGCCGCCTGCGCACAGTTCACACCTTCCACAACCTGCTTAATCTCTGCTTTTGCCTCTTCCAGCGTCTTACCTTTTCCCAGAAGATAACCACAGTTATGATTGCGGCTATGCTTGCTTGTACATGTTACGATAAGATCTCCGATTCCGGATAAGCCAAAAAACGTCTCCATCTTACCGCCAAGTTCCACACCAAGACGGCTGATCTCCAAAATACCACGGGTCATAAGTGCCGCTTTGGTATTGTCACCAAGTTCCATACCGTCCAGCATACCGGCAGCCAGCGCGATTACATTTTTCAAAGAACCGCCGAGTTCAATGCCGATCATATCCGGGCTGATGTATACACGGAAACATTCGCTCATAAACACATCCTGAATAAATACACCGGTTTTCTCAGATTTTGCTCCGACTACAACTGTAGTAGGTACGCCTTGGGAAACCTCTTCCGCATGACTCGGTCCGGAAAGTACGGCGATATCTGCCATCGGAAGTACATCCGAAAGCACTTCGCAAAGTGTCATCAACGTCTTGTCCTCGATACCTTTTCCGACATTGACAATAATCTGTCCATCGCGGATAAATGGTTTTGCCAGTTCTGCTGTCGAACGGACAAACGGCGAAGCCACCGAAAATACAATAATATCCTGTCCTGTGCAGGCTTTTTCAAGGTCATCTTCAATCTCGATACTGTCCGGAAGTTTTACTCCCGGAAGACGATCTACATGCTCTCTCTTTTCCCGAAGCATATCCGTCTCGGATTTGATCTTTGACCAGATTGTTACCTTATGTCCATTATTCGCACATAAGATTGCTAACGCCGTTCCCCAGCTTCCTGCACCCAAAAAACTAATTTTCTTCACTCTTCTTCTCCTTTTTTTCACCAAACTTATTTTCTGTACCATGAATCAAACGTATAATGTTTGCTTTATGTTTTATGTAAGCTAAAATCGTAAACAATAAACTTACGATTAAAATCACCGGAAAAAGGTCACTTTCCCGATAATATAATAAAGTAAAGATTGGAATATACCATACAACGATCAATGATCCCAGTGAAACATATCTCGTCACTGCCACAACAAGAATAAAAACAGCAAGACCGACTCCAATAAACACCGGATGAAGGTTTGATACTACGATAACTGCTGCGGACACAGCGATTCCCTTTCCCCCTTTGAAATGCAGATAAAACGGAAAATTATGTCCCATCACGACACCAAGTCCTGCCAAAAGAGTAAATAAGTAAGTAATATCATCCGCGTATCCCATCGCCGGACAAAAGGCAAATTTTACCACAAGTGTCGGGATAAATGCTTTGAGCAGATCCCCTAAAAAGGTAATTGCCCCAGCTTTGGCTCCCAGCGAACGCAATGCGTTTGTCGTACCGATATTTCCACTTCCGGTCAAACGGATATCCAGTCCGTTTTTCTTTCCCACAAAATAGCCGGTAGAAAAACAGCCAAACGCATATCCTATGATTAAAATAATAACACCTGTTATAATATAATTCACGATTATTTCTCCTTCCGTTCACGAATGAACATTCGTATCGGTGTACCGATGAAGCCAAACGTATCACGTATACGGTTTTCAATATAACGCTGATACGAAAAATGCATCAATTCTTTGCTGTTTACAAACAGTACAAAGGTAGGCGGCTTCGTAGACACCTGCGTCATGTAAAACAATTTCAAACGTTTCCCCTTGTCTGACGGCGGCTGCTGCATCGCTACCGCTTCCATCAGAATCTCATTCAGCACACCCGTCTGAATACGCATGGAATGAAATTGAATTACTTTTTCAATATATTCAAATAATTTATTCGTTCTCTGACCGGTCAATGCAGAAATAAATACAATCTCCGCATATGGTACGAACGAAAGCACTTCTCTTACTTTATTGGTATATTCTTTTACCGTATGATTGTCTTTTTCCACGGCATCCCATTTGTTAACGGCGATGATCAATCCCTTGCCGCGTTCATGTGCGATACCGGCAATCTTCGCATCCTGCTCGGTCACGCCTTCCACCGCATCGATCATCAATATGACGACATCCGATCGCTCGATCGCCGCTACCGTACGGATGATACTGTAACGCTCCAAGTCCTCTTTGATCTTATTTTTCCGTCGAAGCCCCGCAGTATCGATAAAGATATATTCTTTTCCGTCACGCACCACCTCGGTATCGATGGCATCTCTCGTCGTACCGGCGATATCCGACACGATCACGCGGTCTTTTCCGATCAATTTGTTGATCAAAGACGATTTTCCGGCATTCGGCTTTCCAACGATGGCTATCTTTGGACGGTCGTCTTCCTCTTCTTCAAATTTTTCAGCATCCACAAGTTCCCACACGGCATCTAACATATCACCAAGTCCCAGTTTGGACGAAGCCGATACCGGATGCGGTTCTCCGATGCCAAGATTATAAAACTCATACACATCCGGCATGAATTTGTCAAAATTATCCACTTTATTTACCACTAAGATAACCGGTTTTCCCGATTTGCGAAGCATATCTGCCACCTTAAAGTCTGCATCGACAAGTCCTTGTCTGACATCCGTGACAAACATAATGACATCTGCTGTCTCTATGGCGATATTTGCCTGTTCTCTCATATGGGAAAGCATTGCATCTTTACTATCCATCTCAATACCACCGGTATCAATCAGCGAAAGACTGTGATCCAGCCAGGTGATATCTGCATAAATTCGATCTCTTGTCACTCCCGGGTAGTCTTTTACAATCGATATTTTTTCTCCGGCAAGTGTATTAAATAAGGTTGACTTTCCTACGTTTGGGCGGCCAACAATTGCTACAATTGGTTTACTCATTTCAATTCCTCCATCCGTATATTTTACTAAATATTCCGAATAAAATCAAGTACTAGTATGTCTCAAACGCATTTTTGATATGCATAATTTCTTCTCCATCGATGGCAAGCACATCAAACCGCATCGGGTGGTTAAGAGGAATGTTGTGTCTTGCTATAAAGTGTCTTGCGGCATAGCAGATCTTCTGTTGTTTGGCACGGGAAACCGCATACAGACTTCCTCCGCATTGTTTGTTCTTACGATATTTTACTTCAATAAAAATCAAATATTCCTCTTTTTTTGCAATAATATCAATTTCTGCCTGCCGGCAGCGGTAATTGCAGGTAACGATCTCATATCCGCGTTCCTGCAAATACTCTGCCGCAAGCTTTTCTTTTTCACTGCCCAGCTGTCGTTTATTCAATCCTATCCCTCATTTTTACATATTCATAAGAATTTCGCGGATCTCCTCTTCCGCTACCGGTCTCGCATACACATCTTCGCCAAATGTCATGACCTCGCCGATGCCCTTTTGGAAGACAAAACGGAGTTTGCCATCCCGTACTTTCTTATCGGTATACAATTTCTTTACCAGTGCCTCCCGGTCGATATAATCCGGAATTTCTACCGGCAGACCCACTTTTTTCTGCAATGCGATCACGCGGTCTCTCTCTTCTTTCGTCAAGAAACCAAGTTTACATCCCAGTGTCACCTGTGCCACCATTCCGATGGAAAGCGCCTCACCATGAAGCAATTTGTAATCACTTACCGTCTCAATCGCACGTCCTACCGTATGTCCGAGATTCAAAATCTCACGCAGGCTCTTCTCCTTTTCATCCTTCATAACCACTTGATATTTTACATTGCAGTTTTTCTCGGAAATATATTCACACGCCTCCGGATCGCACCGTAAAATTTTGTCAATATTTTTCTCAATATATTCAAATAATTCAAAATCCGCCAAACACGCATGTTTGATCGTTTCTGCCATTCCGTTGACCAGGTGGTTTTTCGGAAGTGTTTTCCACGTATCAATGTCCACATAAACCTTTTTCGGCTGATAGATCAGACCGATCAGATTGGTCGCAAGATCTGTATCTACGGCAGTCTTTCCTCCGATAGAAGCATCCGCTGCCGCAAGAAGTGTCGTCGCATAATTTACAAAAGGCACTCCTCTGCCAAACGTACCAGCCACAAAACCGGCAAGATCCGAAACTACGCCGCCGCCAACGGCTACAACGCAGCAGTCTCTTCGAAATCCTTTTGCCAGCATAGCGTCCTCCAGTATTTCCTTTGTCTTTCTTACCTTGCTTTTTTCTCCCGCAGGAAACACAAACAACTCTGCCTGCGCACCCGCTTCATTTAATTTGTCACAGATCTGTCTGCCATACAACGGCTCCACGGTAGAATCCGTGATCACTGCAAATTTATGTATGTTTCCTGCCAGCCCTCCGGTTAAATCTTTCACCAGTTCCGGGATCAGATTTTTCCCGATCTGTACCTCATAGGAATCGTCCACTACTTTTTTCAATTCTACTTTAAAATTACTCATCTGTCGTCCTCCTGCTCATAGTATTTTCATTTTATCATATTTTTTACACTCTTACAATTGCTTTCTTCCGTGCTTCTTGACTTTTTTATCGCAGTATGGCTATCATGCAATTGTTTTTGAAGGCAAAAAAAGAACTCTCTGTCACACGTTGGCAAAGAGTTCCTTTCTTTTTATTCCTGCATTTCTTTTAGTTTTTGTTCAATCGCATCTACTACCGTTTTCAACACCTTGATCCGAGCATAATATTTACTGTTTCCTTCTACCACGATCCACGGTGCAGACTCCGTCGAAGTTCGTAAGATCATCTCATCTACAGCTTTTTCATAGTCGTCCCATCTTGCGCGGTTTCTCCAGTCCTCGTCTGTAATCTTCCACTGCTTTTCCGGGATCTGCTCTCTCTCATGAAAACGTCGTTCCTGCTCATCTTTATCAATATGCATCCAGAATTTCAGCAAAATTCCTCCCGCATTGGTAATCTGCTCTTCCATATCATTAATCTCGCGATAAGCCCGTTTCCACTCACTCTCCGTCGCAAAGCCTTCAACACGTTCGACCAGCACTCTTCCATACCAGGTACGGTCAAAGATTGCCATATGTCCTGCTTTTGGAAATTTTTCCCAGAATCTCCACAGATAATGATGGGCTTTTTCAACATCATTTGGAGACGCTGTCGGAACCACTTCATAACCACGCGGATCCATGGCCTGCGTAAGACGTTTGATCGCGCCTCCTTTTCCTCCGGCATCCCAGCCTTCGAACGCAAGAACCACCGGCAGACGTTTCAGATACATCTGATTGTGAAGGGAACGCAGTTTTTTCTGCAGCTTTTTCTTTTCCACCTGATACTCTTCTTTTGTCATTGATTTTGACAGATCAATCCCATGAAGAACCCCATTGCGGAAACATTCTTCCGCCTCCGGCAGTTTTGGCGTTTCCTGCTGAGGTGTCCGGCTTGCCTGAAGTGCTTCTTCCATACGGCTTACCAGAGTGGATACGATCTTGCACGCAGCATACAGTTTATCCGTGCCTTCTACAATTACCCACGGAGACTCTGCAATATCGGTGTGTACCAATATCGAATCCTGCTTTTTCAAGCACTCCGCATAATTTTTATTATTTTCTTTTTCCTGTTTACACACACGCCACCTGGTGTCTTCATCCTTTTCCATCTTTTCCAGACGTTTTTTCTGTTCTTTTGCCGAAATTAAAAGGAAAAATTTTACAATCAGTGTGCCGTCCTGTATGAGCATTTTCTCAAACTCTGTGGCATCTTTTTCCCCAATTTCTCCTTCGTACACCCCACGATACCAGCTTTGGTCAAAGATATGCATCCTTCCTCTTTCCGGAGTTTTTGTAAAAAACCGCCAAAAATATGGGCGCATTTTCTCTTCCTCTCCGGCTTTTCCGGTTGTAAAGACCCGGTAGCCGCGGGGATCTAAAAATTGAATCACACGATTGATCATCGTGCCTTTTCCTGCGGCGTCCACTCCGTCAAACGTTACCATAACCGGGATCTTCTGCTCCTTACATTTTCGCTGCAGTTCCCCGAGTCTGGTAGAAAGAGACTCCATCTTTTTCTCATATTCGTCTTTTGACATCTTTTTGTCTACATCCACTTGTTCCAGCATACGCAATACCTCCTATTTTCCGGTAGATCCAAAACCACCTTCCCCACGTACCGTTTCATCCAGTTCGTTTACTTCTTCATAAACGGCATAAAGATACGGAGCAATGACCATTTGCGCTACCCGTTCTTCATTTTCAACAACGATATCCTGAGTAGAATGATTATGTAACGCTACCATAATTTCTCCACGATAATCGGAATCAATAACACCTACTTTATTGGCCGGTGCCAGTCCTTTCTTACATGCCATGCCGCTTCTTGCATAAATAAGTCCTACAAGACCTTCCGGAATTGACATTGCGATTCCGGTCGGAATAAATTCTGTCGTTCCCGCAGTCACACAAACCGGCTGTTCCAGGCACGCATAAAGGTCTGCTCCTGCGGCATATTCTGTCCCATAAGTTGGAATATGCGCATTTTTATGTAATTTTTTAAAATCAATTTTCGTTTTCTGCACGTTTTTTTCCTCGCTTATTCTTATTTTTCTTCCCAGAGAATGATCTCTCCGGCTTCCATCGTCTTTTTGATGTCAATAATCCGCTGGTTATCGGAACCTCGAAATCGTATTTTCAAATTTTTGCGTTCTTCGATAAACGGTCCATCGATCAAAACATCAATGTAAGACAAGAGTTCCTTGGTTTCCGGCACTTGATCCATCATTTTTCCGCAAATATCCTTATCAAACAGATAGCCGGTATAACACCAGATATTTTTCTCCGGATATGTCTCTTTTACTTTTTTTACCAGTGGCAGCAGTCCTGGCTGGTTTTCCGGTTCAAAGGGTTCTCCCCCCAGCAATGACAGTCCCGATACATACGATGGTTTCAAATATTCCAGGATTTTTTCAATCTCTGCTTCGGTAAAGGGATTTCCAAACCGGAAATCCCATGTTTCTTTATTAAAGCAGTTTTTACAATGATGCGTACAGCCGCTGACAAACAGGGAAACTCGGATTCCCAAGCCATTTGCCACATCATATTGCTTAATATCTGCATAATTCATAATTTTTATTCCTCACCACTTAGATATGGAGTACACGGGCATTGATTTCTTTTGTCTTTCCGACATTCCAGAAATTCTCTCCCAGATATCCACACGTTCTTCTCGTAACATTCATCTTATTATGGTCTTTATTTCCGCAATTCGGACATTCCCATTCAAGATCCTTATTAATCTTGATCTCGCCGTCAAAACCGCATACATGACAATAATCCGACTTTGTATTAAATTCCGCATACTGAATGTTATCATAAATGAATTTTACAATTTCTTCCAACGCTGGCAGGTTGTGCTGCATATTTGGAATTTCCACATAAGAAATCGCACCACCGGAGGAAATCGTCTGGAACTGGCTTTCAAATTCAAATTTATGGAAGGCATCAATCTTTTCACGTACATCCACATGATAGGAATTGGTGTAATATCCTTTATCTGTCACATCCTCGATCGACCCAAAACGTTCTTTATCGATCTCCGCAAATCGATAACACAATGATTCTGCCGGTGTTCCGTACAAACCAAAGCCAAGCCCGGTTTCTTCCTTCCATGTATCGGTCGCCCGGCGCAGACGGTTCATCACCTTCTTAGCAAACTCACTGCCTTTTGGTGTCGTATGGCTTTCGCCAACCATCAATTTCGTTACTTCATACAAACCGATGTATCCCAATGAAATCGTAGAATAACCGTCGTGAAGCAGTTTGTCAATCTTCTCGCCTTTTTTCAGACGTGCAATCGCACCATACTGCCAATGAATCGGGCTGACATCCGAAGTTACACCCTCCAATGCATGATGACGGCACATCAAAGCTTCAAAACAAAGGGAAAGTCGTTCTTCCAATAACTGCCAGAAATATTCCATATTTCCTTTTGCCAGAATACCAATCTGCGGAAGATTTAAGCTGACAACACCCTGATTAAATCTTCCTTCCCATTTGTAATTTCCGTTTTCATCTTTCCATGGAGACAGAAAACTGCGGCAGCCCATGCAGCTAAATACATTTTCTTCATAATTTTCGCGCATTTTCTTTGCGGATATATAATCCGGATACAAACGTTTTGCAGAACATTGTACCGCTAATTTTGTAATGTAATCGTATTTTCCGCCTTTGAGGCAGTTATGCTCATCCAGAACATAGATCAGTTTCGGAAATGCCGGTGTCACATACACACCTTTTTCATTTTTAATTCCCTCCAGGCGCTGACGGAGTACTTCTTCTATGATCATTGCATTTTCTTCTATATACTCATCATCTTTGTCAAGATTTAAGAACAGCGTAACAAACGGAGACTGTCCATTGGTCGTCATCAATGTATTGATCTGGTATTGAATGGTCTGTACACCGGAACGAAGTTCATCTCTTACCCGTTCCTCTACCATACGTTCAAGAATCGCCGAATCCACACTTTCACCAAATGTAGAAAGATAACGGTCCCGATATTTATTGGCACTTTTTCTCAAATATTTTCCCAAATGACGGACATCTACTGACTGTCCACCATACTGACTGCTCGCAACCGCCGAGATGATCTGTGTCACCACAGTACATGCTACCTGAAAACTTTTTGGACTTTCGATCAGTTTTCCGTTCATAACCGTTCCGTTTTCCAGCATATCCCCAATGTTGATCAGGCAGCAGTTAAAAATCGGCTGAATGAAATAATCCATATCATGAAAATGAATCATTCCTTCTTTGTGTGCTTTTACGATTTTTTCCGGCAGAAGCACACGTTTTGTGAGGTCTTTTGACACTTCACCCGCGATCAAATCTCGCTGAGTTGAGGCAATATAGGCATTTTTGTTGGAATTTTCTTCCATAACATCTTTATTGCTGTTGGAAATCAGACTCATGATCGAATCGTCTGTTGTATTTGCTTTACGAACCAATTCACGGGTATAACGGTAAATAATATAAGTCTTCGCCAAAATAAATTTCCCCGCTGCCATCAGTTTCTGTTCGATCATATCCTGAATGTCTTCCACCTGAATGGTTTCCCGGTTTTCCCCTTCAACACTAGCGATAATCCCATCAATATCGTCCTCTGATACTCTTTCAAATGGATCCACTTCCGCATTTGCCTTCCGTATAGCAATTAAAATTTTATTACGATTATAATCCACAACTCTTCCGTCACGCTTTACTACTTTCACAATAATTCTCCTTCCTTCTCAATCTTTATCATCGTTCATAAAAGCCGAAAAGCCGGCTATGAAAAACATTATATCACTATCCTCATTTTCTGTCTACTATATCTTGTGATTTTTTTCTTGTTTCTTTTACGAGACACAATATATGGTAGTCGTACTAAAGTTGTAGAATTAGGAAATTAGGACATTTGCATATTTTTTCCCCTTTTTTTCTGCAAATTCGACAATATTTCTTGACTTTCGTATTATGTTATGGTAAATTTTTTATAAAGAATTCGTTAAGCATTCTTTGCATATGCTGTATTGTAGCATTCACATGACTAGTCTGTATCTGCGATGCGATACAGACCGTACTCTCAAAACGCATCGTAGAAAAGAGGAAAACAAATGGTAAAAAACAGAAACATTGCACTTTGCATCATTTTAAGCTTAGTCACATGTGGTATTTATGGATTGTATTGGTTTGTCTGCTTAACAGATGATACAAATACAATTTCCGGTGAGCCAGGAACTTCCGGAGTTGTTGCCTTAGTTCTTACCATTGTTACATGTGGTATTTATGGTCTTTACTGGGCATATAAATGCGGCGAGAAAATTGATGCAGCACATCAGAAAAATGGCGAGCCATCCAGTAATGGCGGCGTACTTTACTTGATTCTTTTCATTTTTGGTGGAATTATCGCCTATGCATTGATCCAGAATGAAATCAACAAATTTGCAAATGCATAAAAAAGTGAAAACAATTGTTCTTATTACAGCTATTGGATGTATTTATGCAACTATTGTGCGGTATACGACATTTCGTATACCGTGCTTTTTTCATGAAATAACCGGATTAAACTGCCCGGGATGCGGAATCACTAGAATGTTTTACTATTTAAGTATCCTTGACCTTCCCCATGCCAGTCAGGCCAACTACTATTTATTTTGGTCTATCCCCGTGTTATTGGGATTATTGATTATTGATTATTTTCCTTTTTTCAATTTTAAAAAAAGTCCCAGACGAAAGAAATTCGTAAATATTACTGCCCTATGTTATCTGATTGGTCTCTTTGTATGGTTTGTAGTACGAAATATTCTTTCAATATAATCTATGGCAAAAATCATTTGAGAGGAGTTCAAACTATGAACAGAGTACAGTTAAAAACAATTGCGAAGCAACAGCTTCAGGGAAATTTAGTTATATAGGTCCTGCTATTTTGCTCAACATTATGATTGCAATATTTACCTGTTTATGGTCTTTGGTCTTTGCTTTTTGTCATTCCGGGAATCATCAAGGCAATCAGTTATTCCATGGCATACTTTGTTTTAGCTGACAATCCTGAACTGTCCGCTAAGGAAACCTTGGACGAAAGTAAAAGAATCACTTCCGGTCACATTGGAGATTTATTTGTTCTGTATCTTTCATTTATTCCTTGGGTCCTTCTTGGAGCTATCACCTGCGGACTGGCACTCGTTTACGTGGTTCCTTACATGCAGACTACTATGGCAAACTACTACTTAGAATTAAAAGATAATTAGAATCACATAACAGCGCCCCCACCAAATAGTGGGGGTTATTTTTATTTCCTTATTTTCTTCTCCGTTATAACAAGTGCCGTCGTCAACAGCACAACCGCAAACAATACCTGTGTCCCACAATACAGCCATATGTCTGCACAGGCTTTTTTCGATATCCCGGCGTCAATCTGTTCGGCAGCGAGGATGTACCAATACGCCGGAAGAAAATGCGCCATTGTCTTCACACCGTCTCCCAAAAACGAAAGCGGAACAAATATACCACACAAAAATGACATGGCAAGAGATACTACATTGGAGATCATATTAATGCTTTCAATTTTTGTGGCCAGCTGGCTGATTAAAAATACGAGGCTTAATGTAACGAGCAAAAAGGCGATCTCGTTGACGATATACAATCCACCTTTTGCGGTAAACCAAAGTTCTCTCCTCATGGCAAATACAACGATTAAATGCAGTGCTGTGAGCACCAAACCGGAAACGATAAATGAAACATACAGTTCCCGGTATATTTTCATTTTCGGATACGAGGAACATGCCATCCTTTCCGAAATTTCCTTTTTTCGAAAAATCATCAAAATTGGTGTCAGCGTACTGATAAAAATTGCCAGAAAAAGGTAAGGAACATAGGCAAATAAATAATATGCCGCATCGTGTGTCATCCCTCCGTTTTGAGATGTCATCTCCACTTCCGATTCCTTTTCCACCGACTGCATCGTCTTCTTCAAGGCCTCCGAGACATTCATTCCACCGATAAGATACCCTCGCAGCAGGGAAACAAATCCCTGGATGCTTTGTTCCATAATTGTTCCATACATTGTACCCGGAATGGTCTTTACCGTAATCTGTTTCTCTCCCTCCCCCATCGTTTCACCAAATGCTTTCGGGATACGAACTACACAAGTCAGACTGCGGTTATACATTTTTTCCTGGATAACCTCCTCTTCGTCTTCGACTTCTACCCACTCATTTTCTTTTTTGAGAAAGTCGGTAAGTCCTCTGCTGATCTCGGACCGGTCCGCATCAAATACACAGAACGATATTTTCTGATTTTCATAACTCTTTTCTGAATTTCCTCCCTGCAAAGACATCGCGATTGCAATAGAAAAGAAAATTCCGAGATACATAAAAATATATCCACGTTTCTTTTTTAAAATTTTAAAAAAACAAACCAGTATTCTCATTTTCTCTTTCCCCCTTTGCTAAGCCAAATGCTGATTCCCAGCAACACTACCGACAAAATCAGTAACCTTGCTATATTTTCCCAATATCTGAAAACTAAATCCATGTTTAATGCATAAAACGAATCGACGATCAAACTCGCCGGACTAATCACATTAAAAAATGGAATGTACTGCTGCATAAATGCCCGAATTCCACTGATCATAAGGTCTGCAAAAAAGCACAAACCAAGAGAAACACCAACCAGTGTACCTGTTTTGGCTTCGAGCGACAGCCGAGTGGAACCGATACACAATCCCATCGTATTTCCGAAACTGGTTCCGACAAACAAAAGCAAAACAACATATCCATAGTGTCCACCGATATTGATTTTCAAGATTCCGGTCATGTACACAAGAACAAGACATGCCAGGGCAAACTGAATCAATTCCACCGCTGCAAATTCACTTAAAATCTCTACAATTTCAGACACCGGTGCCACCGATTTACGCCTTCCAAGTTCGGAAGTGTAAGGCTGTATATTGTGTATCGTATTACACCCCGAGAAGGATGCAAAAAGGCAGGTCATCGCAAAAATAGCATAAAAATAATTTACGACATTATCCGGATTGGAGCCACCCATTGCCTCTTCTTTGACTGCGCTCTTCTGCGTTTGAATGGTCTGTATTACCTCCTGAAGTTTCTCCGGATGCCGGCTTCCTACCTCCATCAGCAATGTCTTATTTTGATCGTATTGCTTTGAGATCATCTGAAGTATCGTCTGCTCCATCCCGGTTTCTTTCACTTTTAACCGCAGCGATGAATCCGTATAATAAATGCCTTTGACTCCTCCATTTTCCAATGCCTTGTCGGCTTCTTCGGCAGTCATTTTCTGAACCTTTAAAAGAGCCTCATCTCCTTTTGATAATTCCTCAAACATCATAGATGCCGCCGCATTTTCCTGTTCTGCCACGATAGCAACCGGGATATTTCCCGCCTTCTCTGTCGTCTCAAAAATATTGCTGAATGCCAGATACATAAACGTACACAAAGCAATTGGGAATAACAGCGTCCAAAAAATCAACTCTTTTACGCGGAAAATAATCTTACATTGATATGTAAATAATCGTAAAAACATGTCCCCACCTCCTAATCGCGCAGTTCTTTTCCGGTAATTTCCAAAAACACATCATTTAATGTCGGCAGTTCACTGTAAATTCTTCCGTATTTCACATGATTTTCCTGTAGGCAGTTTAATACATGGATCAAATTTGCATTTCCTCCATCAAAGCACAATTTAAGAATCGAATCTTCATACGAGTCGTCATATACATGTGGCAGCGACGCCAAAATACCTCGCTGTTCCTCATCTAACTTCGGGATTTCAACTTGTACTGTCTCTTTGTTCTGAATCATTGCCTTTAATTCATTAGGGGTTCCGGCGGCAATCGCTTTTCCGTGATCCATAATAACGATCCTCTCACACAGGCTCTCCACTTCTTCCATATAATGGGAAGTATAGACAATCGTTGCTCCGTCTTCATTTAATTTGCGGATTCCCTCTAAAATCTTATTGCGGCTTTGTGGATCTACCGCGACTGTCGGTTCATCGAAAAAGATAAGTTTCGGCTTATGCGCAATCCCACAGGCGATATTCAAGCGGCGAAGCAGACCTCCGGAAAGTTTTTTCGGATAAAATTTCACATAATCTTCCAGCCCTGCGAAGGCAATCGCTTCTTCCACATACTGCTTTCTCGTCTGTTTATCATTGATATAAAGTCCACAAAAATAATCCACATTTTCATACACCGTAAGTTCATCAAAAACAGCGACATTCTGCATTACTACTCCGATATCCTGTTTGATCTCGTAAGCATTGCTCTTCATCTTTTTCCCAAACACCTGAATCTCTCCTTTGTCATAAGAAAGCAAACCCAAAATGCAGTGAATCGTCGTCGTTTTTCCGGAACCGTTTGGACCAAGAAGACCGAAAATCCCCCCTTCTTTGATCGACAATTGAAAATGATCCAATGCGACCAATTCTTTATATCGTTTTACCAGATCTTTTACTTCTAAAACTGTTTTCATCGTTTTCCTCTCCCTTTCGTTTAATTTTCTTTATCTTACCATATCTCCTTTGGTTGTTCCAGTGAATTTCTTCCTCTTTGAAAATGACAAATGTCACATTTTCGCTTATTTTCGATTTCCCTTTTGACCCCACCTGCCTTTTATGATACTATAATATCAGATGAACAATCCACGCAGAAAGGAACGGACGATGAATACACTACTTGACCAAATCATAATCTACTTATTGTGTGCCTCCTTCTGGTTTTCCAAACCGGTCTCTTTGGCAACGGTCATTTTATTCCTTTCCGTTTTGCTATGCGGAAATTTGATATTTTTATCAAATTCTTCCAGATTTAGTTATGTCCTTTTTGCCGGACTTATCATTCTTTCCTTTTTGCTACCCGATCTCTTTTATTTTTATCCTTATATTTTATATGAAATCCAGAGTAAAACCACGCAGAAAAAGCAATTATTTGTCCTTGTATCTGCCTGCGCAATGCTTCACTTCTATCTCTTTCCGATTTCCCTGTGGCTGTATTTTCTCTTACTGTTTGTGCTTGCGTCCCAGCTGCAGAACACGACTGAAAAGAAAGAATACTGGGAACAGAAATATCGTCAGACAAGAAATGAAAACTATGAACATTCTTATGATTTAATGGAGAAAAATAAGGCATTGCGGCAAAATCAGGATTATGAAATTCATCTCGCCACATTAAAAGAGCGTAACCGCATTGCCCGGGAAATACACGACAATGTCGGACATCTTCTGAGCCGTTCTCTTTTACAGACCGGAGCTCTGCAGGTTATAAATCACGATAAGGCACTGGATACACCATTGCTTACCTTAAAAGAATCTCTGGATACAGCTATGACCAGCATCCGAAACAGTGTCCATGACCTTCATGACGAATCCATTCATCTGCAGACCGCCTTATCCGATCTGCAAAAGGAGGCCTCGGATCTCACCGTTTCACTTCACTACAAAATGCAGACCGAACCACCCAAAGAATTTAAGTATGCCATTCTTGCCATTACCAAGGAGGCACTTACCAATACACGACGTCACAGCAATGCAGAAAGATTTGACATCCATCTCACAGAACATCCTGCCTTTTATCAGCTCATTTTAAAAGACAATGGCACTATGATTTCAAAGGATTTTTCCGGCGGGATCGGACTTGAAAATATGCGGGAGCGGGTAAAGCAATTAGGCGGCGAATTTCACATTGTTACTACAGACGGCTTTCGCATCCAGATTATTTTATGGAAAGGGGAAACATCATGAAAATATGTATCGTAGACGACGACAAACTGGTCGCCCTGTCATTAAAAACAATTTTAGAGGCAAATGCAGACATTCAGGTCTGTGGGCTGGGAGAAAACGGAAAAGATGCGATCGACCTTTTCCACCAATATCAGCCGGATGTTCTGCTGATGGACATTCGTATGAGTGAAATGACGGGTTTAGAGGCCGCAGAACAACTTCTTTCCGAAGATCCTTCCCGAAAAATTCTCCTGCTTACAACTTTTTCCGATGACGAATATATCATCAAAGCCCTGAATCTTGGTGTAAAAGGCTACATCTTAAAACAGAATTTTGAGAGTATCGTCCCTGCCCTTTCTGCTGTCCACAATGGGCAGACCGTCTTTGGAGATGCCATTACGACAAAACTGCCGGAACTTTTGCGCAGTCAGGATTCCCCCTCTTTTTCCCCTGAATCCTATGATATCACGGAAAAAGAATGGGAAATCATTGTAAAAGTCGCAGACGGCCTTAACAACAAAGAAATTGCCTCGGCTCTGTATTTGAGTGAGGGAACTGTGCGAAATTATCTCAGTGCTATTTTAGAAAAATTGAACCTGCGCGACCGCACCCAGCTGGCTGTTTTTTACTACCGGCACATGGTATGAGTCAGGTGTCCAGCATATTTTCCATAAACACCGCATAACCTTTCGTCGGCTCCTCGACAAATACATGCGTTACCGCTCCGATGATCTTGTCATCCTGCAAGATCGGACTGCCGCTCATCCCCTGAACGATGCCGCCCGTCAGTTTCAGCAGTCTCGTATCGGTTACACGGATCACCATTCCTTTATTATCCTTACTCGTCCGGTTAATCTTTTCAATCTGAATCTCATATTTTTGCGGCGTTCCTTCCATATTGGAATAAATCCAGGCCTTCCCCGTTTTAATATCTTGTCTAAGCCCCACTTCATAATACTTTCTCTGTTGTTTGTCCGGTTCAAAAATGGTACCGAATATACCAAGGGATGTATTTTTATCTATCTTTCCGATGCATTCTTTTGCCACCATATTGATATAGCCTTCTAATTCTCCCGGAGCCCCTTTTTGTCCTTTTATAATATCCAGTATTTTTGTCTCATACAACTCTCCGCCGCGCAGATCCATCAATGTCCCGGTATCCGCATCCGTTATTCCGTGGCCGAGTGCACCGAATTTTCCATTTTTTGTAATATACGTCATCGTTCCGATTCCCTGTGTATCTTCCCGAACCCAGATTCCCAGTTTGTTGCTTCCATCTTTTGCCAACACCGAATGCACAGCCACATCCAGATTCTGCTTACCACGTCGTATGTGAAGCGCAATCTTTTCGCCCTTTCTTTTCTGCACCGCCTGGTTAAATTCCTGTATGGTTTTTACCGAAATGCCCTCTACCTTTAATATATAATCTCCGGTCATAACAATGTTCGTCGCCGGTTCATGAATCAAACCATCCTGTCCCTCGACACTGGTTGTAGACAGCACAAGCAGCCCCTTTGTCTCGACATAAATTCCGACCGGTTCTCCGGACGGTGCCACTTCAATCGGCTCTATCGCCTGAACCTGTATATCCTTTACCGGAAGGACACCAAATAATCTGGCTTTTACCTCATACATTCCCACTCCTTCCAATACAACTGTCGTTTTATCCGATGTCTGGTTGATGTGAAGTGCTTCGACCGCCTTTTCTTCCTTTTTTGAATATTTTATCAAACTACTGTTTGTCAGCAGTTCCTCTCTTCCGACATAGGTCCATATTTTATCCGGGATTTCCCTTTGCAGCCGGCTCCACGCAAGAATTCCAAGAACCACAAGATCCAGAACTAAAAAAGCAAGTAATCCGTAGCGATAAATTTTTTTCCTTTTTGAAACAAACATGGCAATCCTCTCCTCACAAAAAAACTCCTATAAGGAAAGTATTGCCATAATTTCATAATTTATGAATATTGTTTTTGATTTTTTGCCAATTGTTTCATTTCTTTTGCATTTGCAAGCACCGCCTGTGTAATCTCGACTCCGCCTAACATACGAGCCAGTTCCTCGGTGGACTGTTCATCAGACAGCCGACGTATCCTGGTCTCCGTCTCTTTTGCAGAAGAAATCTTCTCAATGACAAAATGTGTATCTGCCATCGCCGCAATCTGTGGCAAATGGGTAATGCAGATAATCTGATGGTTTTTTCCAAGAATTGACATCTTTTCTGAAACCATCTGCGCAGTTCTTCCGCTGATTCCCACATCAATTTCATCAAAGATCAGGGATTCAATCTGATCCACATCTGCAAATACGGTTTTTATCGCCAGCATGATTCGCGATAATTCTCCTCCGGAAGCCACTTTGCTCAGCGGATTCAGATCTGCCCCCGGGTTCGTTGCGATAAGAAATTCGACATCCTCTTTTCCTTTTGCCGTAAACTCAGACAATTCTTCCACTTTTACCGCAAATCGGGCATGCTCGAAATTCAGTTCCTGCAATGTCTCGGTAATATTTTTCTCAAGTTTCACCGCTGCTTTCTTTCGAAGTACCGTCAATTTCCCGCACAATTCTTCCAGTGATTTTTCACACTGTTGTTTTTCCGTCTCCAGCTGCAGATGATAGTTTTCAAAATCCTTATAACGGTCAATTTTTTCTATCACTTCCACATAATGCTTCATGGCTTCTTCGTAAGTATTTCCATATTTCGCCTGAATACTCCGGATACGGTCAAGACGTTCTTCTTTTTGATGCAATTCCGCTTCGTCGAAAACAAAATCATCCATATAATTTGATACACTGCGATTAAAATCCGATAACAGATTTTCGATATCCTGCAGTTCTTCCTGTAAAGAAAGAAGTCCTTCATCTAAGTCGGCAACATCCCCGAGATGACGAAGTGCCTGCGAAATCTGACTGGCGCATCCCTGGTACGAATCACCGGTACACTCATAAACTTTGCCCATTGATTCCACGATATCCGAAGCATTGGACATTTTCTTTACTTCATCCTCCAGCTTCTCTTCTTCGCCTTCTTTAAGTTTTGCCTCTTCAATCTCTTTTCGTTCATATTCCAAGAAAGAAAGCTCTCTGGCACGCTCTTTTTCCGAGCCTCCATTTTCTTCCATTTTTTGTAATATTTTTCGGTATTCTTCGTACTTTCCCGCAATCTTCTGCTTTAACCCCTGTGCCTCTTCCCCGGCAAAACGGTCTACCACACTGCGGTGATACTCTTTGTGAAGCAGCGACTGATGTTCATGCTGACCATGGATATCAATGCAAAGGGCCGATACTTTCCGGATCACTCCTACCGGTACACTTTCGCCGTTAATTTTATTGATACTTCGATTGGCCGTAATCTTGCGCGAAATGACGATCTGACCGTCTTCCGGTTCGATATCCATCTCGCGTAAGGCCTCAATGGTCTCCGGCTTCTCAATCTGAAATACCAGTTCTACCATCGCATAATCTGCACGTTTTCCAATAATCTCAGGAGAAACTCGAGCTCCCAGTGCGATTCCGATGGATCCCACAAGGATGGATTTTCCGGCTCCGGTCTCTCCCGTCAGTATATTCAAATGTTCTCCAAAATCTACATCTACTTCATCAATGATTGCAAAATTCTTCACGTGTAAATTTACCAGCACACAACTCCTCCTGTCCTATCCATTGATATCCGATACCGTTACTTTACACGACAACTTCAAGCCTCTTACCGTCGCATAAATTCTCGTAACACCTCTTCGCCTTCCGACTACTTTTCCGGTAGAATCTACCGAAGCAATCAATGGATTCTGAGAATGCCAGGTTACTCCTGTCGATATCTCATTTACCCGAAGTGTCTCCGTATCATACAGTCGAAGTGGCAGACTTCTTCGATTCAACGTAACGACGAGGACATCGGCATATCCTACCTGTCCATTGGACGTTTCACCATAAACCGTAGCCTGACCTACGCGATTTGCATAAATCTTTCCACGTTTGTTAATTCGCGCAACTGCCGGATTATCTGAATAATATTTGATCTTATCCGTTGAATCGGAAGGTGCGATCGTAATACCCGACTGAATCTGACGTCCTTTTGCTACAATCAGATCATTATTTGTCACATCGACTCCGGTCGCCGGAATCGGATCTGAAACCGTGATCAGACATACTGCTGACTTTCCGGAACCGTCTTTCGCTTTAGCACGAATCTTAACCATTCCGGCTGCCAGACCCTGCACTCGCCCGGAAGCATCTACCGTCGCGATGGAATTATCACTTGAACTCCAGGCAACACTCTTAATCGTTGCTTTTTTCGGATGTACTTTGGCTTTTAACTTCAAAGTCTTTCCGACCAGCAGTTTTGCTGTATATTTATTTAATGTAATCTTCGTCACTTTTCGTACTACTCGTACTTTACATCTTGCAAAAGCACCGGAGCCGTCTTTGGCAGTTGCCGTTATGTAAGCGGTTCCAATTTTCTTTCCTTTTACAACTCCCTTCGAAGTAACACTGGCAACGGATTTTTTAGAACTTTTCCATTTTACGGACTTATTCGTCGCTGTCGCAGAAGTAACCGTCGCTTTAATCGTAAACCTCTTACCTTTCTGCAAAAACTTCGAGGTCGGATTAACTTCTACAGATGTAGACTTCTCTGTAACCGTCAACAAGCAGCTTACTACAAAGCCGCCACTCTTAGCAACACCTTTGATCAACGTAATGCCGCCCTTCAAACCGGTTACTTTCACACTGGATTCCCCCTGGTTCTCCAATTTTGCAATAGAAGGGTCTGCAACGCTCCATTCCATCGACTTATCATAAGCAGCTGCCGGAAGGAAGTCCGGCGTAAGTGTCATGCTTTCTCCTACTTCAATCGTCGCTTTTTCCGGTTTTAAGGTAACTGCTGTTAATGTCTCTTTTACCGTGATCTGAATGACTGCCACTCTTCCGGAAGCCGAAGTCGCCTGAATAAAGGTCACCCCTGTCTTCTTTGCAGTGATCACACCTTTTTCATCTACATCCGCAACTTCCGGATTGTAAGATACCCAGGTAATGGCATCGGTACTGTCATCCGGTGTCTTAACCAAGTTTGGTGTATATGTCTCTCCCGCGATCATCTCATAGGCATTTGGCGAGAATGCCAAATCATTACATGGCTGCAACACTGTTACCTTTATGGACTTTCTTGTCGCATCGTCTGCGCCTACATTGATGGTCGTTACACCGGCTTTTTTACCGGTAATATTAATGATACGGTTATTTGGTTTGTATTCATAATCCAATATATTCTCGTCGCCCACTTCAATCGTCAACTCAGAATTACATCCTTCCGGTGCCAGCGCGACATCTACATACTGTGTATCGCCGACATTCAGGGTCAGTTCATTTGGAGTCAGCGTAATTTCCTCACACTTCGACACAACCGTGACCGTACACTGGGCATATACTTTATTTGGATTGTATTTTGGCGATAACATTACAATCGTCGTACCCGGATTTACCGCAGTCAGATAACCATTTTCATCAACGGTTACGACATTGGTATCCAATGATGTCCACTCCGGTGTTTTATCCGTTACATTATTCGGTGTATACGTATATTTTAACTGGTGTGTCGCACCTACTTTCATCGTCAGATTCTCTTCTGTCAGTTTAATCGTCTCATATGGTACAACAATCGTGATCTTACATCTTGGATCGTCTTTCTCATCCGTGTTTGGATTGTTAAATACAACTTCTGTCGTCGATCCGTCTCCTGTCGGTGCTTTTGCTGTAATGGTCGCCGTCTTACCATTGTTATCGAATTCTACATTCACATATCTGTTATCGTAAGACCACCAGGAAGTCGGAACCTGTGATACATCCGGATTTCCCTTGATCTTGACAACGATACTCTCGCCAACATTTAATTTTGCATTGGCCGGATCGATATCAAACTTATTTGGTGTATCTACGATACGAACCATACATTTGGCAGTCGGCGAACCCGCTCCGTTCCGATATACCGCCGTGATAACAACATCATCTGTCGTTACTTTTTTCGCGGTCACTTTACCGGTCTCATCTACCGTCGCATAATCCGGATCACTGGAAGACCATTCAACTTCCAAAACCTGAGTATCATTGAAGTAAGCACTTAAATTGGTCTCACTTCCCTTGTATACCGTAATATAGTTCTGATTCAACTTAAATACATCGGCGATGGTGATCTCGATATTAAAATATCCTTTATCCATCACGGTACTATTATCCGGGAGAAGTGAGCGGATATACGACTCATACTCCGGACGAACGGTTACTTCTGCGTTTACTTTTGTTGTAACCTGGCTGTTCTTATCCAGCGCGGTGATCACACCATCTTTATAAGAAGCATAGTTTTTAAAATCTTTCGGCTGCACTTCAAAATATTTCAAAAATTCTTCCGTCGAAAGGTTGAATGCCTTTGCGATATCATACGTATCTCCGATGGCAATCGTTTCTTTATAATCATTTGGACTTGCATACACATACAAATTCAATACCGTCGGTGCATACACATCTTCATCTATGTACTTCTGCTCGCTCTCATACGCACCATGCGGATAAAAATACACACGGTACAATCCTGCTTTTGCGGTTACTCGAAGCTGATTGGAACGGCTGGATTCCGGACTGATCTCAATCAGATCCGATTTCTTGGTAAGCGAATCCGCGATGACCTCTTCGGTTCCACCGCTGTCCCGTTTGATAACCCAGTCCATCTTATTTTTTATGCCTTCGATATTATTCATAAAGTTTGCATCCGTATAAATCGTTCCACCGGTATCCATTTTTATCGTCTTCAGATTTCCATAATTGGAATCCGTTTCGCTGATACTCGGATAAACGTATACATCTATCGTCGTCGAATAGGTAATCTCCGGACTGTCCTTTGGCGTATACGTCGCCGTGATTTTCGTCATACCGGCACCCTTCGGCGTAACAATACCATCCGTGGACACTTCTGCAACTTCTGAGTTTGCCACCGTCCACTGTGCTTCACTGGATTTACCATAGTTCAATGTAAGCGGTACCGATTTGTCCGTCGTACGAAGGAAAATCGCCTTATCCTGCGAATCCTCATATGGCTTTTTGAACACATTATCATTTTGTGAAGTATCTACCGCAAATACGACCTGAATCTTACAGGTAACACTACCGATAACCGGTCCCAGACCACTTGCCACTTTATTGTAAACCGTAGCAAGTACAGTTACTTCACCCGGATTTTTTGCCGTTACGATACCATAGATCTGGCTGCTTCCCTGTTGGATATCTGCGATATCCTTTCCGGTCTCTATCGACCATTTGATCTCATACAGATTCGGATCCGCATAGATCGGCGAATCTTCCGACCCCAAGATCAACGTCGCCTGGCGGTTTTTCATCTGATATGCCGTCTGGGCATTTAACTGATATCCATCACATGTCAGATACAGTCCCTCTGCCGCATCCGATTTATCTCCCAGACAAAAGCACAGTCCCGCCACTGCAATACAGAGTACGAGAAAGATGCTGCCCCATTTCCATATTGTATGTTTTTTCTTTTTTTCACTTTTTTTCATAACTTTTTATCCTTTCTGCTTTTTTTGCTGAAAGCCTCAATTTATATATAAATTTTATCGGCATTTTGTGTCAAAAATTATGATATGATCCAATTTTATTTAGTAACTATTCAGGCTCCCCTCCCCCCATTCGCATTTCGAACACTTTGTGTTCTTTCTCGCCTTTGACAAGGCTAAAAATGCTCATATTGGGAGGGGAGCCCTATTAGGTTCAATGTGCAAAAAACAATGTCTTTTACGTGCAAGCACAGCAATTCATTGTTTTTTGCACATTGGACCTGAATAGTTACTTTTATTATACAATAATTTTCATCCGTTTTCAACCTTTGAACGCTCCTATTTATTTTTCATCTGTACCGGGAATCTGCTGGATGACCAGCCTAAAAAAATATAAAAAAAAGAAGCGCGAGACGGGACTCGAACCCGCGGCCCCAACCTTGGCAAGGTTGTGCTCTACCAACTGAGCCACTCGCGCATTTTGTTGTCGCCGTATCTCTCAGCGACAATCATTATTATACATAAGGTTCACATAAAAGTCAAGGAAATTTTTGAATTTTTTTCAATTATTTTTCAATCTTTTTGAAAACCTCGTAAATTCGGTGTATTGGGAACCCTACTACATTAAAATAATCACCTTTTATTCCGGCAATATGTTTGGAAAATACACCCTGAATGCCATAAGCCCCTGCCTTATCATAGCAGTCACCCGTCTCTATATAAACTTCGATTTCTTTCGCAGTCATAGGTGCCACCTCTACCTCTGTTGTTTCCGAAAAAACATCGCACTGCGTCATTTTACCTGCAGTCACTGCAAGCAAAGCCACTCCTGTCGTCACTTCATGTGTTCGCCCCTGCAGACTCGACAGCATAGCAAATGCATCTTCTCTGTCTTTTGGTTTGCCGTATATTTTTCCCTGCAGGCTGACCACCGTATCGGCTCCAATTACAAGGAACTCTTTTTCTTTCTCCAAAATCTCTTTAAACACAGCTTCCGCTTTCTGCTTTGCCAATTCTTTGGTCACTTCTGACGGCACATCACTCGTAATAATCTCTTCACAATCCGAAACATGCACTTCAAAAGAATCCGTGATCATTTTCATCAATTCTTTTCTTCTTGGCGATCCTGACGCCAGTATCACTCGTTTTTTCATACAAAAACCCTCTTTCTATCCGTATTCCACCTCAAATTATAATATAATTCAAACGGTGTTTCAAGTAGAAAGAGGGTTCTCTATCTTTATAATGCCTTCCTATACAACATAATCAAAAAACAATTTTTTACTTTGTACGCGATGCCTCTAAAAATGCCTGAAATGCCGGCTTAGGATCATCAATCGAAGTACCAAAAAGCAATGGCTGGCTCTTACCTCTCCAGGAAATGCTATCGTAAAGCCCCCATATCGTAAGTCCGGTAATTCCTTTCGGGCTTACTGTCTTATCGCGGTTTTTCTGCTTTGCGATCACCATCTCCATAAAATCTTTCACAAAGGCTGCCTGCTCTTCTATCGTCTCCCCTTCGTTTTCGTAATCATACGAAGGATCTTTTTTATCGGTTCCATCGGTATCAAAATTAATGGTAAAGTCAAGTTCTGTGATCTGAACTTCGTATCCTGCCGCCATAAATTTCTCCAACGCTGCACCATACTCTTCAATCGTCGGTCTTTTGATATCTACATGGCTCTGCATACCGATTCCGGAGCAGATTTTTGCTTTTTCCCCTTCATTTATAAAATTGACAAGGGCAAGAAGATCCTCTACTTCAAAATAAGTATCATAGTCATTGTAAAATAATGTAACTTTATCTGTTGCATCATATTTTTCCAACATCTCATAGGCACGCTCAAATGCACGTTTTACATAAGACGGCGTTCCTTTCATATCTCCGTAAACACTCGTCCAGTTAAGAGACCATGCTCTTCCCCGATGAAGATATTCATTTACAACATCCCATGCATATACGATCTTACCGGTTTCACCTGCAATTTCTTTTTCTTTCTGCATTACATGATCCATTACGGTCGATACATAAAAATCAATTCTTGCATCCATCGTATCCTCATCTACGGCATCTTCGTCGGCGTCATAATCAATTCCAAAGAACCACGCCGGTGTCTGGCTGTGCCACAAAAGTGTATGACCACGGAGTCCAAGACCGTTATCATAAGCCGTCTGTAATATTTTGTCAATTCGATCAAAATTCAACTTTGGAACACTCGTTTCCTTATAATTATCAGGAATAATGTATCCCAGTTTTTCTGCTTCCTCTTTTGTAATAGCATTTACACTATTCCCTAAAACAGCATCCGGTTTCATCTCATTTTCCATCGTGATACTGTTAAAATGTTTTTTGACAAATGCCAGCGTCTTCTCGTCCTGAAGTTGACTCATACTCGGATTCGAACCGTAATTTACGCAGGTTCCAAGATGTCCAAAAACATCTTCATAGTTTTCCAAAATGCTATCCGACTTCAAAGGCGGCAATGTCACTTCCGGTGTTGCCGATGGCGTGGCTGAAGGCTTAGCGGAAACGGCTGGCGTTCCGGAAGCCGCCGGTGCTGTACTTGGTATCACTGTCGGAGCAGTCGTCTTCACAGGATTGACCTTCGCCTTTGTCACTTTGACCTTACAGACAAGGGTAAATTTCTTTTTCTGCTGTCTTACCTTACAGCTGATCTTTGCCGTTCCTTTTTTCTTTGCAATGATCTGTGCTGATTTTTTTGTTTTTTTACCAATGGAAACAACGCTCTTTTTACTGCTTTTCCAAGTAACTCTTGCTTTCTTCGCCGTTTTTACTTTTAATGTCGTTTTTTTACCGGCTTCTAACCGAATTGATCTTTTTGACAAAACCGGCTTCTTTGCTGCCTCTGTCCAAGTTGTGGCCGGAACCGCCACTGATACAAGCATAACTCCTGCCAGCAGTTTGGCAATCATTCTTCTCTTCATTTCTTTTTCTCCTTGTTTTATAAAATTACTGAAATACTCGTCTTGCAAAATTATACAATCCTTCTCTCCACGCATTCCAGTCATGTCCATATGGCACATTATTGAACAAATGATCTACGCCATTTTTCTCTAATGCCTTATGATACTTTGTTGGATTATCAGATACTACCGTGTCATCATCTCCCTGCTGGATCATAATGAGCGTAGTGTCCTGATACTCTTTTGGTATCTTGAAAGTATCTTCCGTAAACAGTCCCTCTTCTGCACTGTATGGAAGAACTCCCGGTGCCGGTTCAAAAGCTCCGATGTAACTAAAGTAATCCAACATATAAAATCCACAATACAAACTGGTTCTTCCTCCCATTGAAAGACCGGCGATCGCATGATTATCGCGTCCCTCCATAATGGAATAATTTTCCTCCATATATGGGATCAGGCTTGTTCTCAATTCATCTACCATACGATTGAACATCACAAATCTTCCCGGGTCTAAGTAATTCTCCGGCATCTTTTCACCCGGCACCTGAACAAGCTGGTTCGGGCACACAATGATCATTTCCGGAATTTTTCCCTCTTTATTCAAATTTCCTGTAATATACTCCGGAAGACCGGATTTCCACTCATTTTCGCTTCCACCGATGCCATGCAGGAGATACATGATCGGATATTTTTTATTCGCATCATAATCTGCCGGAAGATAAACAACGGCTCTTCTATCTGCTTCTGACACTTTCGAATAGTAGGTAATTGTCTTCGGTTCCGCATATGTATAACCATCCAATTCCTCTGCATAATCTTTCGGCACATCAAAAGAGTCATCAATAAATGATTTTGGCTTTGAAGACGCAACCGGTCCATTGTACGGTGTCGTCTTTGGCGATGCTGTCGGTGTAACAGTTGGTGATGCTGTCGGTGTTGACGACGGTGTTGCAGTTGCTGCCGGTGCACTTGGTGCAGCTGACACAGGACTTTGCGAAGCATTTGCTGCCGGTGTCTGTGAAACAGTTGCTTCCGGAGCCTTTGATGGCTGTGTAGATGGTTCTACTGTTTTCTTTACTTCTTTTTTGTTTTTTACAATTACATTTACTTTACCAATTACTATTTTCTTTGCTTTTTTCTTTTCTGTTATCGTAATCACTGCCTTTCCCACTTTTTTCGCTGTCACGGTTCCTTTTTTATTCACTTTGGCAATCGATGGTTTGGAAGATTTAAACATATATTTCGCCTTCTTAACCTTACCTTTTATTTTAATTGTTTTCTTTTTCCCTGCTTGAAGCGTCATCTTCTTTGTGGTACATTTTGCTTTTGCGGAAACCAACGTTCCGGAAGCCATTCCCGGCAACGCAATAGCACCAGTAAGAACGATGGCAAGCACTTTCTTTGTTTTTCTTGTTAACATATTCATCTCTCCATTCTTTCTAAATAAAATTTCAATTTTATTATTCTTATTTTACAACCTTGCATTTTGTTTCTCAATGTCGTATAATTGCAATAAATACACATATTATTTTGAAAAGGAGAGATATTATGCATATTCACAACGCTATTTATAACACCATACATAAGGACGGAATTTCCCTTTCCAGAGCATCCGGCATAGCCGACTTTCTTCTTTTATACATAAAAACGCCGACTTTACTTCAAGTATACGAAAATACGTATACAATTACAGATCCATCTGTCGTTATCATATCCGGTTATACCCCTTACAAATATCTCTCTGTTACAAAACCATACTGCGATGACTATATCCATTTTTTGCCAAGAGATACGGATGGCTTTTTAAAAGAATTGCACTTTCCTTTAAATAAACCTATAAAAATTAACAATCACCACTTAATTGATCCTATTATTCATGCGATCTGCCGGGAATATTACGAAGCAACCGAGTATGTCCTTGATATTCAATATCATCAAATGATGCTTCTCATGTCACGTATTGGGGAATCCTGGTCTGCCGAACACTATCAGAATTCTCATGTTCCTTATTTTGAAAATCTGATGACAATACGAAAAAAAGTTTTGGCTGACCCGACAAAGAATTGGAAAATAAAAGATCTTGCGAAAGAAACCACCTTGTCTCCTGCTTATTTTCAGGTTTTATATAAAAAAGCGTTCGGCACTACATGTCTGTCAGATATCATTGACAATAAAATTGCAACTGCGAAAGAATATCTTCTTTCAACGGACATGTCTGTCGCTGACATCTCAGTTGAACTGGGATATAGCCAGGTATATCACTTCATCCGGCAATTCAAAAAAAGCACCGGAGTTACCCCCGGTGCTTTCCGAAAATCAATGCGGTAATTTACTATTCAGGACTTCTCCCATATCCAAAAAGCGAATGCCTTTTACGTGTAAACACGACAAGGTATTCGCTTTTTAGATATAAGTCCTGAATAGATATTTTTTATTTAAAATACTGAACGCCACTCTCGAAGATCAACTGGTTCTGGTCGCCGCAGATATTCAATGCCACGCCATCGCCACGACGCTCGGAATGTGCCATTTTTCCTAACACTCTTCCATCCGGGCTTGTGATACCTTCGATTGCATAGTAAGAACCGTTTGGATTGAAGTCTTCATCCATCGTCGGATTGCCATTGACGTCGACATACTGTGTAGCAACCTGTCCATTTTCGAACAATTTATCAATCCACTCTTTGCTTGCGACAAAACGTCCTTCTCCGTGAGAAGCCGGTACGGCATAAACACCGCCGAGTGTCGCCTTCCGGAGCCATGGGGACTTGTTCGTTACTACTTTTGTGTAAACCGATTTACTGATATGACGGCCAATGCTGTTGGTTGTCAATGTCGGTGAATCGTCTTTCTGTGTCTTGATTTCTCCATAAGGAACCAGTCCCAGTTTAACCAAAGCCTGGAAACCATTACAGATACCAAGTGCCAAACCATCTCTCTCCTGAAGGAGACGATGAACGGCTTCTTTGATGCGTTCATTGCGGAATACGGAAGTAATAAACTTCGCAGAACCATCCGGTTCATCACCGGCACTAAATCCACCGGAGAACATCAAAATCTGGGATTCATTGATTGCGCTTTCAAATGCATCCACACTATCCTTAATGTCTGACTCTGTCATATTCTTAAATACGATACTCTCTGTCTCTGCGCCTGCAGCCACAAATGATTTCATCGTATCATATTCGCAGTTTGTACCCGGAAATACCGGAATAAATACTTTTGGTTTTGCCACTTTATGCTTGCACACATAAATCTCTTTGGCATCATAAAGTCCGGTAGTAATCTTCTTGTCTTCCACTCCGGAACGGGTTGGGAATACTTTTTCCAAGGTCTGTGTCCAGGAAGCAATTGCCTCTTCCATGGATACACTTTCATTTCCGTAAGTAAACTCAGCTTTTTCCGTAACCGTACCAACCATTTTGTAATCCAATCCAAGTGCAGCTACTTTTTCTACATCTGCAGCATCCACTTCAAGAAGAAGATTACCGTAAGCCGGTTCAAAGTATGTGGAAACGGCTTCTTTCTCTTCAAATGCAACACCCAGTTTATTACCAAATGCCATCTTCGCGGCCGCCTGTGCAATTCCTTTGCCTTCCAAAGCATAGGCCGCTTTTACGAGACCGCCACGCATCTGTGTCGTTACTGTCTCGTACATGTTGAGTACATAATCGTAATCCGGAAGATCATACGCATCTTTGCGGATTGGCAGACATATAAGTACATCTCCTGCTTTTTTCAATTCCGGTGTGACAACATCGGAAACCGTAGCCACATCCACAGCAAATGAGCACAATGTCGGTGGAACATCAATATCATTGAAAGTTCCCGACATACTGTCTTTTCCACCAATTGACGGAAGGCCGAATTTCATCTGTGCATCGTAAGCACCAAGCAAAGCTGCCATCGGCTCTCCCCAGCGTTTACTGTCTTCCGTCATACGTTTGAAGTATTCCTGGAACGTAAAACGAATCTTTTTATAATCCCCACCGGCAGCAACAATCTTGGCCACCGAGGTAAGCACTGCATATTCTGCTCCATGATATGGACTCCAGCTGGTAAGATATGGATCCATGCCATAACTCATCATTGTAACCGTATCACATTTTCCATCCAATACCGGAAGTTTTGCAATCATCGTCTGCGTAGGTGTCAGCTGGTATTTACCACCATATGGCATTGTAACCGTTGACGCTCCGATAGAACTGTCAAACATTTCCACCAATCCTTTTTTTGAGCAGACATTCAAATCTTTTAATGTGTCTGTGAAAGTATCTTTAAAGTTATCTTTCACTTCCACTTTTTCCATATAATTTTCTGCTTTTGAAGGCATCGTAACCGTTACATCTGTTTCCTGATGTGCTCCGTTGGTATCCAGAAATGCGCGGGAAATATTAACAATTTCTTTGCCTCTCCAGGAAAGAACAAGTCTTGGAGTTTCCGTAACTACAGCTACCGGAATCGCCTCCAGGTTTTCCTCGTTTGCGTAACCAAGCATTTTATCTACATCTTTTGGATCTACAACAATCGCCATACGCTCCTGGGATTCGGAAATCGCAAGCTCTGTTCCATCCAAACCGGCATATTTCTTAGGCACTTTATCAAGATCCACACGCAGTCCGTCTGCCAGTTCACCAATTGCAACGGATACACCGCCGGCACCAAAGTCATTACATTTCTTTATCAAACGGCTGACTTCTTCTCTGCGGAACAATCTCTGAATCTTACGCTCTGTCGGAGCATTACCTTTCTGTACTTCTGCACCACAGGTATCAATAGACTCTGTATTGTGGGCTTTCGAAGATCCTGTCGCTCCACCACAGCCATCTCGTCCGGTTCTTCCCCCAAGAAGAATGATGATATCATCCGGATCCGAATTTTCACGAATTACATTTTTACGAGGAGCAGCCCCCATAACGGCACCAATTTCCAGACGTTTTGCCACATAATTCGGATGATAGATCTCATCTACCAATCCTGTTGCAAGACCAATCTGGTTACCATAAGAACTGTATCCGCTGGCAGCCCCTGTCACAATCTTTCTCTGTGGCAGTTTCCCTTCCAATGTTTCTTTCAACGATTTTGTCGGATCGGCAGCACCGGTAACACGCATTGCCTGGTACACATAGCCACGTCCTGACAACGGGTCACGGATCGCACCGCCAAGACAGGTAGCAGCTCCACCAAATGGCTCAATTTCAGTCGGATGGTTGTGTGTCTCATTTTTAAAGAACACAAGCCATTCTTCCATAACCGGTCCTTTACCATCTTCGTGATCGATCTCAACCGGAACAACAATCGAGCAGGCATTAATTTCATCCGAAACTTCCATGTCGTCCAATTTTCCTTCTGCACGAAGTTTTTTCATCGCCATAAGCGCAATATCCATCAAGGAAACGAATTTATCATCTCTTCCTTTATAAATTGTCTCATGATCTTTTTTATACTGTTCAAACGTGTCCTGAATCGGCTTTTTGTAATCGCCTTCTTCAAATGTAACATTTTTCAATTCTGTCAAAAATGTGGTATGACGGCAGTGATCCGACCAATATGTATCTAACACACGAATCTCTGTCACGCTAGGGTCACGTTTTTCTTCATTTTTAAAATAATTCTGAATGTGTAAAAAGTCTTTAAATGTCATGGCAAGACCGAGAGACTGATACAATTGATTCAGTTCTTCTTCCGGCATGTCCTTAAAGCCATCAAAAATCTTAACATCTGCCGGCTCTTCAAATTTGGTTACCAGTGTTTCCGGAATGGTTTCATCCGTCTCTTTCGAATCTACCGGGTTGATGCAGTACTCTTTGATACGGGCAAAATCTTCTTCGGAAATATTGCCTGACAAAACATAAGTAGTAGCCGAACGAATAACCGGTTCTTCGCTTTCGTTCAATAATTTCACACACTGCTCTGCGGAATCCGCACGCTGATCAAACTGTCCCGGCAGATATTGAACGGAAAACACCTTATCTCCTGCTTTTTTCTCAAAGCTTCCCTCATAGACATAATCTACCGGTGGTTCTGAAAATACGGTTGCCAGCGCTTTTTTGTAAGTTTCTTCCTGAATGCCCTCGACATCATAGCGAATCAATACTCGAACCTGCTCAAGATCCTTAATTCCAAGGTATTCCTTTACCTCCTGTTTCAACTCTTTTGCAGCTACGGCATAGTCCTCTTTCTTTTCTACGTAAATTCGCTTTACATTAGCCATGATTTTCTCTCCTATCTTGTCTTATCCATCATTATCACTACAAGTTTCTCTTATATTGTGTAAGACCCAAGTTTTACGCGGCCCTTCCAATAACTCTGAACTTCTGTAACATAATTTGGTGCAAATTCAGCATATCTTGCGTTGAACTGCTTTGTTTCTTCTTCATTGACAACAGACTGGCACTGATTGTCATACGCTTCACTGTCATCGTTGTTTACCATTTTGATCAGATAATAACCGTCGTCTCCCTCAATAATATCTGAAATCTGACCATTATCCATTTTCATGATCTGCTTACGAAGTTTTTTATTCAGGAATGTAGAATCTTTCAGATCCTTTTTGATCAGATTCTCTGTTTGATACTGAATTCCCGTTTTGTCATTGTCATCCAACAGTTTTGTAAAATCCTCTGCTGTCTTTGCTTTTTCCTGTAACGCCTGCATATTCGTAAGATTTGTCTGCTTCTGTTCTGCGGAAACCTCTTTGGTTTCTTCTCCGCTGGTTTCCTGATTGCTGACTTTATAATACTGCAATGTATACTGTCTGTAATCCTTTTTATTTACAGTTGCTTTCAATGCCTCTTCATCCACACCGCTTTCTTTGATCAAAATCTGACGGAATTTCTCTGCAAGTGCATTTTTCTTAAATTCACTTTTCAAGGTCTTTTCATCCAGACCCTCCAGTTTTTTCTGTTTGTCTGTAAAGTTTTTCATGGTGTCTGTAACATTGTTTTCTGCTGTTTTCTCTTCTTCTGCCGTGAGGGAATATCCTCTCTTCTGAGCCTCCATATAAAGAACCTCACGCTGTTTCAAAGAATCCATCACCTGCTTTTTCGCAGCGGAAGCACCATTTCTTCCTTTACTGTCAACATCTTCCATTTCCCAATATGTCTTTCCATACAGCTGCTGATAAATGGAAGAATATTGATTGTACTGGTTTTCTACCTGATAAATGCTGTAAACGGCTTCTTTCATATAAACCGTGTCTTTCTTTTGTGTTCCATTTTCATCTGTCGTGGAAACTACCAATACGGCACGCGGGCGAAGCTGCATATAGCACACCCCTGCGCACAATACGATAACGGCAAGAATACCTAAGATCACCAAAACCTTATTTTTAGAAGAAACAAAGGACAAGGCACTGGTACCCCCTCCCTGCTTCTTACTTACTCCGTTGTTTTTTGCTAATTTTTTTGAGTTGTTCATTGTTATAATCCGCCTTTCTGCTTCGCGAAAGTCACCAATAGAATCATGAAAATATTA
>ERZ779875.102-NODE-102-length-86325-cov-5.268865_pt1 | contig 86325 bp, 68 predicted proteins | sample MGYA00511246_ERZ779875 | MGnify/ENA primary metagenome ERZ779875 (study PRJEB29588, sample SAMEA2155093) | human gut metagenome | biome: human gut; feature: human-associated habitat; material: faeces | place: Denmark | collected 2008/2010 ... | reverse complement strand
AATAGTCGGGCAACGGGGCTTCAAAAGTCATTCTTTCGCCCGTAGTCGGGTGCGTAAGTTCGAGTTTATACGCGTGCAATAACTGCCCTTTCAAATTGTATTTCTGATTTTTATAACCGTATACGGGATCGCCGACAATCGGGTGTCCGATATACTTTGTATGAACTCTTATCTGATGCGTTCTCCCCGTCTCCAAGGCAAACTCCATAAAAGTGTTCTCTTTGTAGCGTTTCAGAACTTTAAAATGCGTTACGGCGCGTCTGCCGTTGTCTTTAACCGCCATCATTGTGCGATTTTTGTCGCTTCTGCCTATAAACGTGTCAATAACACCGCTATCGTCTTTAACGACTCCCTCGACTAAGGCGAGGTAAATTCTATGGCACGTTTTGTTTTTTATCTGCTCCGATAACGACAAATGAGCCTTATCGTTTTTCGCAACGACCAAAAGCCCCGACGTGTCTTTGTCTATTCTGTGTACGATACCGGGGCGAATAACGCCGTTGATACCGCTTAACGAATCGAGGTGATATAAAAGCGCGTTTACAAGCGTTGAACCTTTTACTCCGTTTCCCGCATGAACGGTCATACCCTGCGGCTTGTCGATAACGGCAATGTCGTCATCCTGATAGACGATATCGAGCGGTATATTCTCCGCCTTTACGTCAAGCGGCTTTAACTCGGGTATTATTACGGTTACTTCTTCGCCGCATTTCAAAGTCTTTCCCGCTTTTACGGTTTCGCCTTTTATCGTCACGTTGCCGTCGTCGATAATCTTCTTTATGGCAGAACGGGTTTTAGCCAATTTATCGGCTAAAAACACGTCGAGCCGTTCGGGTTTTTCCGAAATGAAAACCTTAGTCTGCATTTTTTTTGAAAATATCGTTTTCCTCGGCTTCTTTTTTCTTCAATTCAGCCATTCTCGCCCGTCTCTTTTTCGTCATGATAAGGGCGTCTTTGTCGATAAACAATATATCGAGAATAAGCATAATCGCTCCGACTACCAAAGCCATATCCGCGACGTTGAAAATGTACGGGAAATATTCCTTACCGCCGATATTTATGATAACGTGTATCATATCTCTAACGTAGCCGAGGAATATTCTGTCGATGAAGTTTCCGAACGCGCCCGATATAATTAAAGCGAGAGCGGCGTTCAGCCATTTGCCCCTGTTTTTTGAAACGAAAAGGTAAACGAATATTCCTGCAAGGATAACAACGGTAGCAATGATGAATATCAATCTGCTGTTCGGCAGATTTCTGAAAATACCCATCATTCCGTCCTCGTTTTCGCAGTAATCAATATTTAAAAAGCCCTCTATAAGTTCTTTAACGGTAACAGTTTGCCCGTTCGCGGCGCCGGAAATACCCGACTTTCCCGCAACGTAAATTTTCGAAATCTGATCTAAAAGCAACAATAAAACGCACAATACAGCGCACCACATAAGAGTCTCTCCTTGTTAATTTTCTCCATGTCTGATTTTATCCAACATTTCTGTTTTTAAAGCGTAAAGTCCGTCCGATAAATCGACTTTATAAACGTGCGGCTGATCCAGACGCTTATACTCGTCCCAGAACGTATCCTTATCCTTTGCGGCGTATTCTCTTATTTCGCCGAGTTTAGGCAGGCGATAAACGAGTTTCCCGTTTTCAATAATAGTTACGGGTAATTCTTTTACCGTATAATCTTCAAAAGTAATCTTTTTCCATCGCTCTATCGGGTGATAAAGTGTAAGCGGCTTCGTAAAGTCTATTTTTTCGCCCCTCAACGCAATAAGATCGGCTTCCGCCTTGCCCGTCGCCTTGTCGTAAATTCTGTAAAAAGTTTTAAATCCGGGGTTGGTAATCTTCGCCGAGTTATCCGAAACTTTGATTTTCGGCACAACTTTACCGTCCTCAACAACGCCCGAAAGTTTATAAACGCCACCGAGCGACGGCATATCCGCGCTCGTTATAAGTTTCGTACCTATACCCCAACTGTTTATCTGAGCGCCCTGCGATTTCAGACTCTGAACAAGTCTCTCGTCAAGATCTCCCGAAGCGCATATTATCGTATCGGGATAACCCGCTTCGTCGAGCATTTTTCTCGCCTGTTTCGTAAGATACGCAAGGTCTCCCGAATCGATTCTGATGCCGAGCGGTTTTTTCCCCTTAGCCCTTAATTCGTCGAAAACCTTAATGGCGTTCGGAACGCCGCTTTTAAGCGTATCGTAAGTGTCGACAAGCAAAAGCGCGGCGTCAGGATAAACCTCCGCGTATGCCCTGAAAGCCGTTATTTCATCGGGGAAATTCATTACCCAACTGTGGGCGTGAGTACCTGCTACGGGAATGGAGAACATCTGCCCCGCAAGCACGTTTGAAGTCGAATTACAACCTCCGATAATCGCCGCTCTTGCGCCGTAAATCCCCGCGTCGGGTCCCTGCGCTCTTCTGAGTCCGAATTCCATAACGTTATCGCCCTTAGCCGCCTCGCATATTTTGGCGGACTTCGTTGCGATCAAAGTCTGATGGTTTATCATATTCAGAATCGCCGTTTCGATAAGTTGCGCTTCGATAACGGGCGCTTTCACGGTTAAAATAGGTTCTCCGGGGAAAACGACCGTTCCTTCAGGCACCGAATAAATATCTCCCGTGAATTTTAATTTTCTGAGATATTCGAGAAAATTCTTATCGAATATACCGAGACTATCGAGATATTCTATCTCTTCGTCCCCGAATTTAAGACTCAGAACATAGTCCACGACCTGTTCGAGACCTGCCGCAAGCGAATAGGTAATCAGTTCGTTTCTGCGAAAAAATACGTCGAAAATCGCGACTTCGTCGGTCTTGCCTTCGAGGTAATACCCGTTCATCATCGTGAGTTCGTAAAGATCTGTAAGCAAAGTAAGATTTCTTCTTTCCATTTGAAGCCTCGTTATCGATGTAATACTGTAATATCCGTAGGACTATCGCGTGAAAACTGCGATTTATCAGTCCTTTTTATCGCCTAAAATATCGTCGGAAGGTCTTTTGAATTCGGGAACGGGGTTTTCCTCTTCCCTCTTCTTTTCCTCGGCGTCTTTTTCCGCTTTTACGTCGTAAAACGACTTATAGCCCTCTTTTTCGTCCGTTCTTTCAATCAACATATATTTAGACTTAACGGCGATAAGCATTAAAACTCCGACGAGAAGGAGCGCAAAGTCAATAAACAGTATGGCATACCACTGAAAACATAAAGCAACAAATAAAAGGGTAAGACCGACAACCACGAGAATATATCCCGTAGCAATTTCATAACCTCCCCTTACAACTATCCCGTAGACAAAAAACACGAGTCCCATACCTGCGGATAAAATCATAAAACCGAGTAAGAATTCGTTAATGTCAAACACTCCCGTAAGTCCGAGTATAAAAAAGACGACGGAAAGCGCGACGACTGCGATAGCGGCGATAGCGCCGAACAATAAGAGATTTTTATTCTTTTTCATTGTGAGTTTCCTCCGGATTATTTTTTTCAATCGTCGCAGGATCGTTTTCTGCGGCGAAATTGATTTCATTTTTATTTTCGTCGGTACTATTATCGGCGTTCCCGACAGTCAATTCAAGAGACTTCGGTCGAAGTTTTGTGTTTTCAGCCTTTACCTCAGCCGTTTCCGAAACGTTTAATGCGTTTTCCGTTGTCGCGGAATTTGTAGTCGCTTTTTTACGGAAAATAAGACCGTCTTTTTTCATAGTCCACAATAACATGGCTACGCCGCCGAGAATTATTACTATCGAAATAATGGTCATAGCGGGAATTTTAGTATCTTTACCGAACAAAGGCAGATTATATTCGCTTTGACGGAAAGTTTCGAGTACCGCTCTTATAAACCCGTAACCGATAAGGTAAAAACTGAGCGCGTAACCGTTTTGTTTACTCCTGCTTTTCCACAAGAAAATATAAATCGAAACGAATAAAATAAAGTTAAGACAGCCCTCGTAAAAGAATAAAGCCTGATACCATTCACCGGGTTTATTTATCTCGACCGCAGCAGGGAAAAACTGCCACTTCGGATCGGTAATTCTCTGTCCGTAAACCTCCTGATTAAAGAAGTTGCCCCATCTGCCCATCATCTGACCGAAAGGCACGACAGCCGCCGCTAAATCCAACACTTTCAGAAAACTGACTTTTTTAATTTTACACACGACGAATATCGCGAGCGCGCCCGCGGCAAGTCCGCCGTATATCGCAAGTCCGCCGTCGCGGATATTTATAATCGCAAGAAACGGGTTGTCTGCGTTTATAAACGTTTTAATATCGAAAATGACGTACCAGAGCCTCGCGCCGACAATACAGGACGGGACGATGGCAATCATCAGGTCGAGTATGAAATCGGGGTTTTCACCTTTTCTTTTGAACATAGGCGCAGCCAGAAGGCAGCAGACAATCATACCCGTAACGATGCAGATAGCGTAAAAATATATGTCGAAATTACCTATCGTAAAGTGGTTGGTATGAGATTTTCCGTTGAAGATAAACTTACCGCCGTTTAATAAATCGTATAACATATTTTCGTCCGAATAATCAAAATTTATTACTTTGCCTAATTATATCATATTATAAAAAAAAATACAAGAACAAAAATGCAATTTCCCGTTTTAAAGCAAAAAAACAGGTTTTTCGCTCGCAACGAAACTTTTTATCACGTCGCAAACCGAAAAACCCGATAATTATCATATATTTTTTAATTCTTTTACTTAAAACTCTCAAACGCTGTCGGCAAGAGGTTCTACGGCGATAAAGTTCGTAGCGAATTCTTCGTCCAAATCGAAATTTTCCGCGTTTTCGTACGCCGCGAGTTTCGATACGGACACCTCGTAAGCCGTGAGCGTTTTGCTCTCGGTCTCGGAATACTTTTTGACGTATTCTCTGCTCTGTATTCTGCCTGAAATCGCGATTTTCTCGCCGACGTCGAGATTTTTGACAAACCTCGCGTTCCTGCCCCACGCAATGCACGGAATATAGTCCGATTTGTTGTACGCTCTGTTTACCGCAATAAGAACGTCGGCAATTTCTCTCGAAAAAGGCGTCGTTCTGTACACGGGCGGTTTGCAGATATAACCCGTCAGAACTACGTTGTTAGGATTTTTAGCGTCCTCGCCGTCAACTATCTCTCTTACGAATACCGTAAGCATAAGTTTGCTCTTCCCGTCAACGAGTTTGTTGTAACTGCGGAATTGCCCTATCGCCGAAATTTTCGAACCTACGGACAATTTATGTGTTTCGATAAGCCTTTCCGAGACGGTTACGGGCAAAACGTCCGACTGACCCGATAGTCTTTTGACGCTGACGTCCATTTCGTAAAACCCTTCACCGTAAACTTCATGCGAATATTTCGCTTCCGTGACGATTTCGCCTCTGATAAATACCTTGTTGTTCTGTTTTTCTTCGTTGTTCATTTTTTGCTCTCCGTTTTTTTAATATTGATTTTTCTTTGCGTCCCGTCGGGCGCGATTTCGTAGTCTTTGGTATATATAAGTTCGCCTATAGGTCGAAAAACGAACCCTTTTCGCTGTAAATCAGTAAAGATAAGAGGAAGAGACTCTAACGTGTGCAAGCCGTTGTTATGCATCAGAATTATCGACCCGGATTTAGTTTTTCCTATAACTCTGACGGCAATTTGTTCTGCCGATAAATCCTTCCAGTCGAGCGAATCAACGCTCCACTGAATAGTTTTCAGTCCGAGTTTTTCTGCGGTCTCGACGACTTCGTCGTCATAATCCCCGAACGGAGGGCGAAACAGAGTAACCTTTTTTTCGGTTATTTTTTCTATCGCCTCTACCGAAGATTTCAATTCTGCCTCTATCTGACCTACGGACAATTTCGACATCTTCGGATGAGTTTTCGAATGAGTTCCCACCTCATGCCCCCTATCGACTATTTTTTTAAGCGTCTCGGGATATTTCTCCGTCCAGAACTCAACTACGAAAAAAGTTGCTTTAACCTTATAGAAGTCAAGCGTATCGAGAATTTTTTCGGTGTAGTCCGCTCCCCACGCGCAGTCGAACGATATCGAAACTGAATTATCGTCTCTTTCCACGCCGTAAACCGGAAGTTTTCGTTTATTCGTATTCGCCGTATAAACCGCGTATCCTCCCGTTACGCTTAAAAGTATCGAGCAAATTACGATAACCGCGACAAGCGCCGCAAAACTCAAGAAAAACTTTTTTTCCCCTCTCATCTTTTACTCCTCGATTATACCACTCGCATTTGTCTGCCGAACGGGAGAAAACGTCGAAAAAGTGCGAATACTCCCGTTTGACAGTTTAATTTTATGCCGCAAAAAAGCCCGATAACACAAAAATAAAAAAATTGTCGAAAAATGCCTTAAAAACGATTGACAACGAATAGCGATATATGTATAATGTTCAACGTTGCGTTTACTTTTGCTAAACTTTAAGTTTAAATTTGCTAACCCTTTTAAACTTTCGGTTTAATTTTGCTAAGTCTTTTAAACTTTTTGTTTAGTATAGCAACATATAAAAAAAGGTGTGGAAATGGAAATAGGAAACAAAATCAAACAACTTCGATTGCAATGCGATTTGACGCAGGAAGAACTCGCGAACAGATGCGAACTTACGAAAGGCTATATAAGCCAACTCGAAAACGAGTTGACAAGCCCGTCGATTGCGACTCTTTGCGACATTCTGTCCGCTCTCGGAACTAACCTTAAAGACTTTTTCGGCGACGAAGTCGAAGAAAAAATAGTCTTTAAAGAACAGGAATTTATCGAAAAGGAGACGCCGCAGTACACTCTCAACTGGCTCGTACCGAACTCGCAAAAAAACGAAATGGAACCCGTTTTCGTCGAACTTATGCCGAAAAAAAGCACCGAACCCGACGTTCCGCACGAGGGCGAGGAATTCGGATTCGTTTTAAGCGGGACGGTTATAATCCACTTGGGCGCGAAAAAATACAAGGCCAATAAAGGCGAAAGTTTTTACTACTCCGCCTCTAAAGAACATTATATAGAAAACAATACGGACAGGGTGGCTAAATTTATTTGGGTAGCCACGCCGCCGACTTTTTAAACGGAGACAGACTATGGAAAAGGAAGAAAAAATCATCGAACTCATCGGCGTCGAAAAGATATTCGACGGCGAGCAGGCTGTGGAGAATATGAACCTCTACGTAAGAAAAGGCGAATTCATTACCCTTTTAGGTCCGTCCGGCTGCGGAAAATCGACGACGCTCAGAATGATTGCGGGCTTCGAGATGCCGACAAAAGGACAGATTCTCTTGAACGGTAAAGATATAACGAATCTACCGCCTTACGAAAGACCTATAAACACAGTCTTTCAGCGTTACGCTCTTTTCCCACATTTAAACGTTTACGACAATATCGCGTTCGGACTTAAACTGAAAAAGTTCAGAAACACCTATGAAACTCCGGACGGAAAAACCGTTACGAAAGTTCAGAAAATGTCTAAAGCGGAAATCGACGCAAAGGTTTCGAAAGTATTGAAACTCGTAGACCTCGAAGAGTTTGAAAAGAGAGACGTCACAACTCTTTCGGGCGGTCAGCAACAGCGTATCGCTATCGCGAGGGCTATCGTAAACGAACCCGAAATACTTCTTCTCGACGAACCGCTCGGCGCGCTCGACCTTAAAATGCGTAAAGACATGCAACTCGAACTTAAAGCGATGCACGACAAACTCGGCATTACGTTTATATACGTTACGCACGATCAGGAAGAGGCTCTTACAATGAGCGACACGATAGTCGTTATGAAAGACGGTCAGATTCAGCAAATCGGCACGCCGAAAGACATTTATAACGAGCCGAAAAACGCGTTCGTCGCAGACTTCATAGGCGAAAGCAATATCTTCTCGGGAACTATGGTCGGCGAGAAAAAAGTACGTTTCATCAACAAAGTTTTCGACTGCGTGGACGACTTCCCGAAGAACGAAAAAGTGGACGTCGTGGTTCGACCCGAGGATGTTTTTCTCGTTGACGAAAACAAAGGACAAGTAAACGGCGTCATTACTTCTTCCATATTCAAAGGCGTTCATTACGAAATGGTTTTTATGGTCGGAAAAACGGAAATCGTCGTTCAGGACACCATTGAAAGAAAAGTCGGCGAAAAATGTTCGGTAATTATACGTCCCGACGACATTCACATAATGGCGAAAGAGTTCGATTGCAACCGCTACGACGGATATATCACCAAAAAGAACACCGTATGCTTCGCGGACGGAGAGTTCGAGTGCGACGTAACTCAACTCTACGAAAACTCTACGCTTGACGAAGAAGGATACCTCATTACCGCCGACGGCGAAAAAATCGACCTTACGGACACCGACGTAACCGTCGAAGTCGGACTTAAAGACATAGAAATAATCGATAACGACGAGGACGGAGAGGCTGCCGGAACGATAATTCAGATCGTTTACAAAGGCGACCACTATCAGGTAATAATCAGGACGGATAAAGAGGAAGAAGATTTCGTCGTCGACACCGAGTACACCTGGAACGAAAACGACAGAGTTTCGGTAAAAATCCCGAAAGATAAGATTAAATTAAAATTAAAGGCGGTAAATAAATAAAATGAAAACGCTCAAATTTTCGAGAAAACAACTCGGAATACCCTACGGCGTATTTATGTTGTTTTTCGTGGTCCTTCCGCTTTTGTTAATCGTTTTATACGCATTCACCGTCGAAACACACGAACCTACGACAAACGATATAGCGTACTTCTCGTTTTCGTTTGAAAACTTCGTTTATTTCTTCGGAAGTTCGGCTAATATCCGCGCGATATACGTCAGTTTCGGCTTGGCGATAATAACAACCGTGATATGCCTTTTAGTGGCGTACCCCGTTGCATACATTCTCGCGCGTTCGAAAATGAAATGGAAAAACGTAGTTCTTATGCTCTTTATTCTCCCCATGTGGATAAACTTCGTTTTAAGAACTGCGGCTATGAAAGAATTGCTCTTTAAAATCGGCTTATATAAGTCGAGCAAACTCAGCATGGTAAACACGGTTATAGGTATGGTTTACGACTATCTTCCGTTCACTATCCTTCCTTTGTATACCGTGCTTATAAAGTTGGATAAAAACCTTCTCGAAGCGTCGCAGGACTTGGGAGCAAGCAGCGTTCAGACCTTTTTCAAAGTCGTTGTTCCCCTTTCCGCGCCCGGTATCGTTTCGGCGATTACAATGGTACTTTTACCGACGACTACAAGTTACGTCGTGTCGGATACCTTGGGCAACGGCAACGTAACGATTATCGGTAAACTAATCGAAGATCAGTTCTCGACTATGTTCGACTGGCACGCGGGTTCGGCTATCGCCATGATACTCCTTGTGCTGATATTCATAACAATGCTTATAACGCGTAAATTTTCCGACGAAGAAGTCAACACGAGAGGAGGCGGATTATGGTAAAAAAGATAATAAAAATAGCGTATATCGTACTTGCGTTAGCGTTTATCTACGCTCCGATTATTCTCCTTACGGTATATTCGTTCAACCTCTCTCCGTCCATAGGAATATGGTCGAAAAAATGGGGATTCGGTCTTTACAAACAACTCTTTACCGACAAGTCGATAATGCAGACCGTTTTAAACACCGTAGTTCTCGCCCTGCTCGCTTCGGTATGTTCGACCATTCTCGGCACAATCGGAGCGATAGGAACCTTTTACTCGAAAAGAAAAGTCAAGGGCGCGTTGAACGCTTTAACTCAGATACCCGTAATTAACGCGGAAATAGTCACGGCGATTTCCATCGCGCTTGTATGCTCTATGTTCGCGTTCGGCAGAACTTACGCTTCGCTTCTAATCGGACATATAGTTCTCTGCTTCCCGTTCGTTTACCTTTCGGTTATACCGAAACTCAAACAACTCGACGGCAACTTATACGAAGCGGCGTTGGATCTCGGAGCAAGCCCGACGAAAGCGTTGTTCAAGGTCATACTTCCCGAGATACTTCCCGGTATATTCAGCGGCTTTATGCTCGCCGTTACCTTATCTCTCGACGACTATATAATCACAACGTTTACCCGTCCGCCGACGTTCGATACGATTTCGACATACGTTTTCGACGCTTACGCGAAAGGCGGAAAAGGCTCTTCGGTACCTGCTTTAAGAGCGTTGTCTACTCTGATATTCGTTCTTATGATTTTGATACTCGTAATTCAGAACGTATCTGCTTCAAGGAGGCATAAAAAGAATGAAAAAGCGCGTTAAACGACTTATAGCCTTACTTTTTGCTTTTATTGTTCCGTGTTCCGTATTTGTTTGCGGAGGCGCGGCGAAAGTAAACGACAACAAGGTAATCGAACTTAATATATACAACGCCGAAGAGTATATCTCGGAATACGAAAGCGAATGGGGTACGTTCGATATTATCGAAGCGTTCGAGGAAGAAATGAAAAAGGAGGGATTGAACGTAAAGGTCAACTACTCCACTTTCGGAACGCTCGAAAATATGTACAACGAGTTGCAACTCACGAAGAAAAAGGGTAAAGACGGCAAATACACCTACGCTTACGACCTCGTTTGTCCTTCCGATTATATGATTCAGAGAATGATAAACGAAGATATGCTTGAAACTTACGACGTAGATTTCGACGATAACGGCGACGTGGTTTACGACAAAATAGACAACTTCAACGAATACGCTTCGGGCTTTATTAAAGACCTTTTCAACTCCAAAAACGAACAAGACTACGTTACGAAAGAGACAAAAAAGTGGTCGGAATACGCAGTTTGCTATATGTGGGGTACGATGGGTTTCGTATATAACCCGATAAAACTCGCAGAGACAAATAAAAATATCGATATAAATTCTATCGTAGACGAAAATGGCGAACTCAGATTTTCGGGTGAAGAACTCGAAAACGCATTGAACGCAAACACATGGAATCTTCCGTGGGAAGCGTATTATAAAAACCTCGGAACGATTAAGGATAGCATAAGAGATACTTACGCGTTAGCGGTCGGAAACGTATACAGCGAAAAACTTATAAAACTTCGCGAAATGCGGGAAAGCGGAAAACTTACGCAGAGCGAATATCAATCGGTTTTGATAAAAGTATTCAACAACGTAAACAGTAAGTTTTCAACCGAGTTCGCGGAACTTAATCTTCCTGCGGATAAATACGCCGAGGTATGCAAGTTATTCCCCGATTCCGACGAAAAAACGGTAGATAAAGTCAGCGAAACGCTTAAAGTCCTCAAACACAACGTTTACGGATTTGAGGTTGATAGCGGAAAAAAGGATATGGCGGCAGGTAAAATCGCTATAAACTTCGCTTGGTCGGGCGACGCAGCGTATACTCTCGATACGGCAGACGATATGGACGGGGCTACTCTTTACTACTCCGTACCGAAAGAAGGAAGCAATATCTGGTTCGACGCGTGGGTTATGCCGAGGGGCGCAAACAAAGAAATTGCTCAGAAGTTCGTAAACTTTATTTCATCGCCTGACTGCGCCATATCCAATATGGATTATATCGGATATGTAAGCCCGATAGCGGGAGACGACGTTTTCGACAGACTTCTCGAAACCTACGAATTGACTACGGACGAGGCAGAAGCAAACGAACTCGGATACGTTCCAATCGATTATTCGTATTACTTCACTAATATTTCCGACGAATACAAGACCGAGGACGGAAAAGTTATCATATACACTTCGACCGACAACCTCGGCAGACAACTTACAACGCAGTATCCCGAAAAATCGACGGTTGACAGATGCGCGATAATGACTACTCTGTCGAAAGGCGAATTGAAAGACCTGAATAAGATGTGGAGCGACGTTAAAGTCGGAGATATTTCCGTATGGCTGTTGATTTTGATCCCGTCTATTATAGGCGTTGTAGCAATTTTCTTTATCGTATACGCGATACTGAAAAAACACGGCGTAACGTTTATGCGGAAGCCGAAATATTACGGCAAACTCATTAAAAGCGAAAGGATTTAAATTATAAGCACACTTCAAAATGGGCTGTAAAAAACTAAATTCTATTTTTTAGCGATAAATAAGCCTTAATACAAAATACAACTATTTTCCTTGCTTTCCCCTTTGGGGAAAGTGTCGGCGTAGCCGACGATAGAGGTCATTAAAAATCAAGTGTATATCTAAATTTATGAAAAAGTAAAACCTCTCTCGTCTTTTACTCGCTCTGCTCGTAAAATCCACTCTCCCCACAGGGGAAAGCAAGAAAAAAGTTTTTTTTACAGCAAAAAAAAGACTATGTTTCTATCTTAAAAGGATAGAAACATAGTCTTTTTATAGCCATATTATTTTTACGCTGCCTTTTGTTTAACTTTGTTGATTTTCTCCGCCTGCAACTTTATCTTGTCGCCGTCAAAGAAAAGCATTTCGTCGTCGAAATCGTCGTACTCTTTATTGAAAACGATATTTCCGCTTGAATCTATAGTTATCGTTATAGTTCCCTGAATGTCAGTCCTGTAAACGTCCGACTTACAACTTATGACGTTATCTATCGTTTCTTTGTTCGGGTGATGATATTTATTCGAAACTCCGCACGAAATAACAACGTTTTCGGGCTTAACAAAATTAAGAAAATCAATCGTAGACGAAGTATTACTGCCGTGATGTCCTAACTTCAACACGTCGCAATCGGCAAGTTTAGCGTCCGCTTTTTCAACGAACAATTTCTCGACTTTCTTTTCAGCGTCGCCCGTAAGCAGAACTTTCTTACCGCCGTATTCAATCATTATAATAGCGGATAAATTGTTCGCCTGCCTTAAATCGTTGAAACTGTTTAACTCTTCGATATACGGCATCATAAAGTCAACCGTATATTTATATTCGCCGCCGTCCTTGACCTTAACGCTGTTTGTAAAGTCCGAACTATCGCAGAAAAATTCCCACTCGCATTTCTCGTTGTATACCGAGTTGAGATAGTCGGCGTAAATGTTCGTTTTACTTTTGCTGTCTATTATAACGCCCTTGTTAAATTCTTCGGTAAGACTCGAAACTCTGTCCGAAGTCGATTTCAGATAGGGACGATAAGATCTTAAAACGTCGTATTGTTCGTAAACGTAAGGCATATTGTCTATGTGGTCGGAGTCGGGGTGAGTCGCAACGCAATAATCTAAAGTTACTTTCTTGCCGCCATTTGTCAGATATTTATCTATTACGTCCCGATTTTCTTTATGCTCGCCCGCGTCGATGAGCATATTTTTGCCGTCGGGGAAAGTAATGAATATACAATCACCCTGTCCCACGTCTAAAAATCGTATCGTCAAATTCTGCAACTTATCGACGCTTGTCTCTACGCCTACGTTGTTCTTATCTTTTTTATCCGAAAAGTCGAAACTGAACCCGTTTGATATAAACAAAACGGCGACGACGATAATTATAATCGCAACGACAAATATGTAGTAATATTTATTTTTTGAAAACCTCTTTTTTCGCGCTTTTCTCTTATTAGATTTCTTATATTCTTTCGCGTCCATTTATAACACCTTTATAACCGCAACTTTCAAATACAAACTCTCGTCGTAGCCTATAACGCACGCATGGTCTTTGCTTTGCATTCTGAGTTCGACGAGTTTTGCCCTCACTCCGCTCTCGATTACGCTTTCTTTAATCATTTGCAAAAAAAGATTAAGCGTTAAATGCTGAGAACAACTGCAAGTAACGAGATAGCCGCCTTTTTCGACGATTTTAAGTCCGTTTACGTTCACGTCCTTGTAGCCCTTATACCCTTCCTTCACCGTATCGGCGGATTTCGTAAACGCCGGCGGATCGAGAACGACTACTCCGAACTTCCTTCTATCCTTCTTGTACTCCCTGAGTTTCTCGAACACGTCCGCAACTTCGGTTTGTATCGTAAGAGAGTTTAAAGCGGCGTTTTCCTTTACGAGTTCGATTGCCTTTTCGCTTATATCTACCGCCGTCACTTCCTTTGCTCCGTATTTAGCCGCGCAAAGCGAAAAACCGCCCTCATTACAAAAACAATCGAGTACGTTTTTGCCTTTAACGTAGTATTTCAGATTGTCTCTATTCTCTTTCTGATCAAGAAAATATCCCGTTTTTTGTCCGTTTTCGAGGTCTACGACCATTTTCAGACCGTTTTCGACTATCGTAACCTTGGGAATAAAATCGCCGTAAATAACGCCTTTTCGCTTTTCAAGCCCTTCCTTTTCTCTTACGGGAACGTCGCTTCTTTCGTATATTCCCTTCGGCGCAAATACTTCTACGAGTATTCCGATAATAAGTTCTCTTATCGTCTCCATACCGAGAGACAAAAACTGTACCGAAAGATATTCGCCGTATTTATCGACGATAAGTCCGGGAAGAAAATCCGACTCGGCGAATACCGCTCTGTAATTGTCGGAATAGCCGAGTTCTTCTCTCGCTTTTACCGCTTCTTTTACCCTTGCGAGATAAAAGTCTCTGTCGATTGTGTCGTTTTTTAACGTAAGTATTCTTACGATAATTTTCGAGTGATGATTTATCGTACCAAAACCTATAAATCTGCCGTCGAAACCTCTTACTTCCGCGACCGAGCCTTGCAATCCTTTTCCTTCGATTTTATAGACTTCGTTCGCAAATATCCAAGGGTAGCCGTTTAAAATTTTCTTCTCTTCGTTTCTTTTTAGATATACGGTATACATTTTGTTTACTTATTTACGCAATTTTGCGAGACCGCCTTTGGAAGTCTCTCTGTATTTGTTGCCGAGGTCTCTGCCCGTCTCGTACATTGTGGCGACAGCCTCGTCGAAGGTTATTTTTCTGCTTCCCGTAAGGAAAGTAGCGAGCGTAACTTCGTTTAACGCTCTTAAAGCGGCGACTGCGTTTCTTTCGATACACGGAATCTGAACAAGTCCGCAAATCGGGTCGCATGTAAGACCTAAATGATGCTCTATGGCAATTTCGGAAGCGTATTCTATCTGGTCGATATCCATTCCGTAAAGGCTCGCAACCGCCGCAGACGACATAGCGCACGCCACGCCGACTTCAGCCTGACAGCCGCACTCCGCGCCGCTTATCGACGCATTTGTCCTGACGATATTTCCTATAACGCCCGCAACAGCCAACGCTTTAAGAATTTCCTTTTCGGGAACGTCGTTTTTATCTTTCAGATATTTCAGTACCGCAGGCAAAACGCCGCACGAACCGCAAGTCGGAGCGGTTACAACCTCGCCTCCACCCGCATTGTTTTCCGAACACGCGAACGCGTAGGCGCAAACAAACCTGTTTTGTCTCGCAACGGGCGATTCGTTCAAGGCGTACTGCTCGAAAAGAGTTTTCGCCTTTCTCTCGGTGTTAAGACCGCCGGGTAAAACGCCCGATGCGGAAAGACCGTCTCTCACGCATTTCTGCATCGCGTTCCATACTTTTGACAGATAATCAAACAAGTCGGGCTCGTCAAACACCTCGACGTACTGCCATAATTTCAGGTTATTTTGTTTGCAAAACTCCTTAATCTCGGCAAAAGAATTATGCGGATATAAATCTTTCGCTTTATCGTACGTTTCGCCCTCTATTCTTATTTCGCCGCCACCGATACTGTAAAAAGTCTTTTCGGCTACGGTTTCGCCGTTTTTCTCGGCGCGTATTTTCATAGTATTGGGATGAAAAAAATCGCCCTCGGTTTCGCCGAAAATCACTTCGGTTTTATCCTTTCCGAGCGTTTCTTCCACGACCTTATCGGTGAGATGCCCCTTGCCCGTCGCCGATAAAGAGCCGTATAGCGTTACGACGTATTTATCGGCGTCGCCATATTCGGCTTTAAATATTTTACAGGCTTTTTCAGGTCCCATGGTATGAGAACTCGACGGACCTCTGCCTATTTTGTAAAGCGTTTTAAGAGATTCCATATTTTTCTTTCAGGTTTCTTTCGAGAATATCCGCTGCGATTTTACAAATCTCGGGACAAGGTCTTTTCTTTCTGTATTCTTCCGTTCTTTCAGAAGGGTCGTCGGACGATAATTTTATCGTACCGCCCAAAAGTTCGCGGCAAATAAGCGATCCGTTTTCCTTTTTGAATTCGTCGGCAAGACTTCTTATAAAAGCGTAATGCTCGGCTTTCGATATTCCGTTTTTTCCGTCGAACCCGACTAAAAGTCCGGCAACCGCGCAGATACCCGAAAACGCTCCGCAGACTTCGCGAAGCCTGCCGAATCCACCGCCGAACGACGACATCGTTTTGACCAAATCGTCGGTTTTATCCGCATACAAATCGGAAAAAGCAAGAATTATCGCCTGCGAACAGTTATATCCGCTATTAAAAAATTCGAACGCTTTGTCTCCTCTTGACATAATTTCACCTTTTGTGTTATAATTTCAATATGTATAAATTAGCATTTAACGACGGGCTTACGCTGAAAACCGTCGAAAACGGCGTCGTAAAAACATACGCTTCGAAGTTTTATCTGAATTACGTCGAAGCCGCAAAAAAAGCCGAAAAAAATTCCGAATGGAAAACGAAAGGCGAGGGCGCGCGTTTTATGGGCGTGACTGAAAATCGTTCCGCAGTTTCAGAAAACGGTATGATTTCATATTATAATTCGATCGACTTTTTAAACTCGCCCTGTAAAATCGTTTATTCAATAACCGTTGACAGTCTTTCAGGTATAATTACAAAAGACCTGACCGACGAGAACTGCGACGAAGGACATATCATTCATTCCCGAGAACTCGTTTTCAGCGGCGCAAGCCCGAATAAAGACGGTAAAAAACTCATAACCTGCATAAAAGATAACTACTTTAATTCTCACCTTGCGGTTTACGATATTGATTCGAGCGACTATATGACCGTCACCGACGGCGACAGCGTAGATTTTGACGCCGCTTTCTCAACGCAAAACGACTCGCTTGTTTATTTCGCCTCCAAAGGAGCGGGCAGAAACAGTCAGGGAGAATTTGTAAGATATTCGCCTTCGTCGATATATACTTACGACCTTATAAGCGGTAACGTAGAAGAAATTTTATCGGATGATAAAAAGTCGCTCGTTAAACCGAAAGACGACGAGTACGGGAATCTGTATTACATAATAAGACCCGAACAGGAAAACAATCGCAGCGTTTTCGGAACGCTCCTGGACGCGCTTCTTATCCCGTGGAAACTATTTAAAGCAATCTTTTATTTCTTTGAACTCTTCACGACTATGTTTACGGGAAAGGGCTTTTCGGATAAATCGAACAACCCTGCGAAAACGATGGATAAATCGCCGAGAGAGATAGTCATAGAGGACAATCTCATAAATGCGAACGAAGAGTATAAGAAAAATCTAAGGCATAAGGACAACTTCGCAGGCGTTGCGCCGTGGTCGTGGCAACTCGTAAAAAGAGACCGGAACGGCAACGTTACGCCGATTAAAAACGGCGTTATCGACTACAGAATTTTAAGCGGCGGTCGCATAGTTTACACCAACGGAAAACATATAGTTTTAATTAACGCCGACGGCAAATGCGAAAAAATCGCGGACGCAACTCTTTGCACAAAACTATCGGTTATTGAATTTTAATATTTTACTTTTACGCCTTTTCCCTCTCGGGAAAAGGCGTATATTAGTATTTCAATCTGTTCAGTTATCTTTTTTCGACTGAGCCTCGGCAACAGCCGCTCTGATTTTTTCTTCGATTTCTTTTGCGATTTCGGGGTTAGCCGCAAGATAATCTTTCGCCTTATCCCTGCCCTGCGCTATTTTCTCGCCGTTATAAGAGAACCACGAACCGCTCTTTTCTAAAATGCCGTAGTCTACGCCGAGATCTACAAGACAACCCGTCTGGGAAATTCCCTCGCCGTAAATAATATCGAATTCGGCAGTCTTGAACGGGGGCGCAAGTTTGTTTTTGACAATCTTCGCTTTCGTTCTGTTACCGAACATTCCGTCGCTATCCTTTAAAGCGTCGGCTTTTCTTACGTCTATTCTTATAGACGAATAGAATTTCAACGCCTTGCCGCCGGGGGTTACTTCGGGGTTGCCGAACATAACGCCGACTTTTTCTCTTAACTGGTTGATAAATATTACGCAGGTTTTCGATTTGTTGGTAATACCCGTGAGTTTTCTTAAAGCCTGAGACATAAGTCTCGCTTGCAAACCGACGTGACTATCGCCCATATCCCCTTCGATTTCAGCCTTTGGAGTAAGCGCGGCAACCGAGTCTACGACTACGACGTCAACCGCGCCGCTTCTTACGAGATGTTCGGTTATGTCGAGAGCCTGTTCGCCCGTATCCGGTTGCGAAACGTAAAGATCGTCGAGATTTACGCCGAGTTTGCCTGCATATACGGGGTCTAAAGCGTGTTCTGCGTCGATAAACGCCGCAACGCCGCCCATCTTTTGAGTCTGAGCGATAACGTGAAGCGCAACCGTCGTTTTACCCGAAGACTCCGGTCCGAAAATTTCGATAATTCTTCCGCGGGGTACGCCGCCGATTCCGAGAGCCAAATCAAGCGTGAGACAACCCGTGGGAATAACGTCTATTTTAATGTCCGCCGAACTCTGCCCGAGTTTCATGATAGCGCCCTTGCCGTATTGTTTCTCAATCTCTTTCAAGACGAGGTCGAGCGCTTTTTGCTTTTCTTCTAACATATTATCTCCTTATATTACAATTTTTTTATAGTTTTTATCGCGAGTAAAAGAGCCTCTTTGGTTCCTTTCCCGATTATTTCCTCTCTGCTGCCGCTAAAATTATATTTGTAAGACGTAGCATTGTCCTTAGTCGCAACGCCGATATAACACAGCCCGACGGGAAAATTCGAGTCGTCCGATTCGGGTCCAGCAATGCCCGTCGTAGACACGGATAAATCGATCTTTCCCGTAACGATAAGACCTTTCGCCATTTCTTCCGCAACTCTCGCGGAAACGGGTTTATCGTCTGAAATCGACGAATGAGAGACGTAAAGCCTCTTTTCTTTCGCTTCAGAATCATACGCCACGATACCTTCGTAAAACACCTTGCTTGCCCCCGACACGGAAACAATGCGAGCGGAAACGTTGCCGCCCGTAAACGACTCTGCGACGGATATCTTCGCTTTTTTTTGTTTCAGCAGTTCTACGAGCGTTTCTTCGGGCGAAAGTCCTTCCGTTTCGTTTATCATTCGGCAAACACTTCCTTATTTTTTACAAGATACGAAATACCAGATATTACCGTAAGAATTACCGATATACCGAAACAGACGAGTCCGACGTAGTCGAGAATTTTACCGACGGACGGAGCGAGTACGAGCATATCGCCCGTAAAAAGAAACACTATAATCGTTACGTCCGTAAAAAACGTTTTGACCTTGCCTATTTTTTCAGCCGCTAAAACGATACCTTTTTTCGCCGCCATCATACGGAGAGACGAAACGGTCATTTCTCTCGCCATAATAACGGAAACGCCAACGCCGCCGAGGATAAGCCCCCACGATCCGATTTGCGTAAATACGTTCGTGGAGTTCGGATCGGCAAGAAGCACGATAAGCCCCGTTAAAACAAGCACCTTATCCGCTATGGGGTCGAGAAATTTCCCGAGGTCGGTTACCATATTATATTTTCTCGCTATATATCCGTCGAAAAAGTCGGTAATCGAAGCGATTGCGAAAATCCCGAGAGATATAAAGTAACGTCCCGTAAAGCAAAGCCCGTAAAAGGCAACTATAAAGAACGGAATAAGAATAATTCGCGTTAAAGTAAGTTTATTCGGCAGATTCATTTATAACACCTCCGTACAGGTCGTAGTCGTCGCATTTTTCTATCAGAACGTCGTAATATTCGCCCTGAGAAATATCTTTATCCGATGTAAAATACACCTTTCCGTCAATATCGGGAGCAGAAAAATACGCTCTGCCGAAGAAAAACTGTTTATCGTAGTCAACTCCGTCGCAAAGAATTTTCAGAGTTTTCCCGACGAGATTCTCGTTGTTTTTCCTCGATATTTTTCTCTGCGCGGCGTAGAGTTTTTTCACTCGTTTCTCTTTCGTCTTTTCGTCAAGTTGACCTGTCATTTTGTAGGACGGTGTTCCCTCTTCTCTCGAATATGCGAAGAAACCCGCGTTCGTAAATTTAGCCTTTTTGATAAACGAAAGCAAATTTTTAAATTCCTCTTCGGTTTCGCCGGGGAACCCTGCGATAAAAGTCGAACGAACTGCAATTTCGGGAACTTCTCTTCTTAATTTTCCAATCAGTCTCAAATACTCCTCGCCCGTACCCTTTCTGTTCATTCGTTTTAAAACGGCGTCGTCCGCATGCTGAAGGGGAATATCGAGATACTTTATAATCTTATCGTTGTTTTTAATCTCGGCGATAAGTTCGTCGGATAGTTTATCGGGATAACAGTACAAAAGCCTTATCGACCCTACGTTATCGAGTTCGGAAAGTTTACGCAGAAGTTCAACGAGTTTATATTCGCCGTATAAATCCGTACCGTAGCAGGTAATATCCTGAGCCACGATTATAAGTTCGGCTATTTCTCCGAGACCCTCCGCTTCTTTAATTAAATCTTCCTCTTTCTCCGAGCGATATTTACCCCTTATCGACGGGATAAGACAATAGGTGCAATGGTTGTTACAACCGTCGGCTATCCTCAGATAAGCGTAATGCAAAGGGGTTGTCAGAACCCTCTTTTCGGTTTTGAAAGGTTTGCCCTTGCCGACGTAATTTACCCTTTCGCCGCGGTAAGCGACTTCGATAGCCTCGGGGAGATACTCATAGTCGCCCGTTCCCAAAAACACGTCCACTTCTTTGAACTCGTCGAACATTTCGGCAACGAATTTCTGCGGCATACAGCCCGTAAGAACGATCTTTTCGAGTTTGCCGTTTCTTCTCATTTCGTCAACTTCAAAAACGGTATCTATCGCCTCTTTTCTCGAACTCTCCAAAAAGGCGCACGAATTGATTATTACAATCTGAGCCTCGGATAAATCGCTTGTAATTTTGTCCGATCCTAATATCGAGAGCATCTTTTCGGTGTCTACCCTGTTTTTATCGCAACCGAGCGAGATAACTCCGATGGTTTTTTCCTTGAATTTATTAAACGTCATAATCTCCGTAAAGTTCGTCGAACTCCTCTTTCGTAAGCGTTACCTGCTTTTGTTTATCCGTCTGACTGTTCAAAACGTAGCCCTGTTTTACCATCCAGTCAAAAATCTTAGCCGCTTTCGGGAATCCGCAGGAATCGAGTTTCCTCTGAATAAGCGAGATGGAAACGTATCTGAGTTCCACCGCAATTTTCAACGCTTTGATATAGTAATCGGGTACGTCTTTCGCGTCGCCGCCCGACTCTTTTCCGTTTACGTCCTCGATTTGAGGATTCGCTTCGCCCGATATTTCCTTCATCGCCGCTTCGTTAAAGTAGCATTTATTGTTTTCTTTGATATAGTTTACGACCGCTTTTATCTCGGACATATCGATATACGCTCCCTGCGCTCTTTCGCAGTTCGTCATATAACCCATTTTGTAAAGGAGATCGCCGTTGCCGAGAAGTTTTTCCGCGCCGCCCTCGCCCAAAATGGTCGTAGAGTCCGTGCCGTTGGACATTTTGAACGCCATACGCGAAATAAAGTTCGTCTTGATAGAGCCTTCGATAATGTTTACCGACGGTCTTTGAGTTGCGAGTATAAGGTACATTCCCGCCGCTCTCGCTTTCTGAGCAAGTCTGCCGATCTTCTCTTCGATACTCTTCTTATCCGTACTCATAAGATCAGCGAACTCATCGATTATAATCACTATTTTCGGAAGTTTTCTGTCCTTTCTCGGATCGATTAAATCGTTGTATTCCTCTATGTTATGGACGACGAGATTAGCCATTTTCGCATATCTCGCTTCCATTTCCTTAACCGCCCAGTTGAGCATTGCGACAGCCGTTTTCGCGTCTGTGATAATGTCTCCGAAAAGCAAATGCGGAATACCCTCGAACACTTTGAACTCGACGAGTTTCGGGTCGACTATGATAAGCCTCAAATCGGCGGGGCTGTATTTATAGAACCAACTTATAAGCAAGGTGTTAAGTCCTACGCTCTTACCCGTTCCAGACGCTCCCGCAATAAGCAGATGCAACGTTTTCGTAATATCCGCGACGACGGGGTTTCCTACTATGTCTTTGCCGATCGCGAAAGTGAGCGAAGTCTTTTTCGTATTTCTGAAAGCGTCGCTTTCTATTACGTCTTTAAGACCTACCATCGAACGCTTTTCGTTCGCGACCTCTATACCTATAAGCGATTCGCCGGGGATAGCGATAATTCGTATCTCGTTTTTCGTCTCGAGCCTTAATTTCAGATCGTCCGCATATTTCAGAACGGTTTTAATGGACACGTTGTCGGGAATCGCAAAATCGAATCTCGTAACAGTAGGTCCGTGAACGGTTTTCGCAAGCGTCACCTCTACGCCGCCGAGAACTTTAAGCGTGTTGATAATCTTAGCCGCTTTTTCGTGTTTGAACATTTCGACTTCGCCGTAGTTCTCTTCACGCGAATAGGTTTTCAGAAGATCAATCGGCGGAGCGTTGTATCTGAAATTCAAGGGCATCTCGTCGTACGGGTTTACTTCCTCTTCTTCGCCCTTTTCGGAAGTCGGTTTTTCGTTGCCTTTTGTCGTAGTGTCCGCCTTGGAAAAACCGCTTTGTTTATAATCGTTCCGCTCGCTTTCGGCTTTTACCGCCTCGGTTCTGCGTTTGGGAATATCTTCGTAGACGTTTTTACTCCCGAAGTCGTCCGTTCCGTTAAGAGGTTCGTCGAGGCTTACTTTTCCGTCGGTAACGACGTCGTCTCCGACCTTACTGTTGACCTCTTCCATCTGTTCTTCGATATCGTTCGAATAAACGGAAGATTTTTTCTGAGCGTGACGGGATACCGCCGCTTTGAAAGAATTGGGCATGTATATATCTTCGTTTATACCGTCGTTCTCATCGCCGCTCGTCGTATCGTAAGCCGTTCCTCTCTTCTTTTTAGAGTCGTAAAATTCCTCGTCTTTTTTGCCGTAAGAGACAAAGCCCGAAGATTTAACGCTTCTCGTTTTACCCTCGTAATCGGAATCGAATTCGTCGCTGTAATAGGTCGGTTTCTTTTTATTTTTCGCAATATCGGTATAATCGTCCGACGCGACCTTTTCGGCGTATACGGGTTCTTCCTTTTTCATTTCGAAATCGGAATCACCTCCGACTATAAGAGTCCGTTTGCGAACCTCCGAAGGCGATTTGATAAAATCGTTTTCTTTGCGTTCGGTTTGTTTTTCGTTACCGTCCGAAGCGGAAGCGAAAGAAGAAACGTTGTCGCCCGTTTCGGAAATATTTTCGTTATCTTTAACGTTCGCTCTCTCCGCCTCGTTGCGTTTACCCGGAAGGATAACGTCCCTGAGCGCGATAAACGCCGCTATCGTCGCGATTATACCCCATATAACGTATGTGCCGACGGCGGAAACCGATTTGACGAGAAGAACGTCGATAAACCCGAAAAGAACTCCGCCTATGGTTGAAGCGGCGAAACCGCCGAACCCGACGTTATAGCACGACGCCGAATAATCGCCTACGGAACTTCCGCCAACGGGCGACACCGCGAGGTGAGTAATCGCAAAACCGCAAACTAAACAAATCGAAATCATAACGGCGTTGAGTTTACCCTTGCCGTTTTGAACCTTTCTGCCTATTACGATCATAAAGCCGCAAAAAAACACGAACAGAAGCAAAGGAAACGAGAAAAAACCCGAAAACCCCAAGAGAAAACCCTGCAACCATTTTCCTACGGGCGAAAAGAGATTATCTCCCGTTACGAGGCACAAAAAAAGAAACGCCGACGAAGCGATAAGAACCATTCCCCACAGTTCCTTATTGATAAAGGAACTTTCTTTTTTTTCGATTTTTTCGGTTTTTTCGCTTTTTTTCGACATTTCAGCTCACCTCGCCCGTATGTTTATTTCTATGTTCTTATTATAACATATAGCGACGTGATTTTCAAGCGTATTTTATTTATAAAATAAAAAATTCGCCCGACTTTCACGCCGAGCGAAAATTTATGAAATTTTATTTGCGATTGTCGATAAGCGAGACGATATCTTCTACCGTTTTAAGATTGCTCGCGTCGTCCTCCGTAACGGTAACGCCGAACTCGTCTTCCATCGCCATAAGCAACTGAACGACGTCGATAGAGTCCGCGCCGAGGTCTTTTACCACATCGCTGCCTGCGTTTATAGTATCTTTATCTACTCCTAATTGTTCGCTTAAAAGCGTAACAACTTTTTCCATTGTATCCATTACTACGTTTCCTCCGTTTTATGTTTACGAAAAAACAATTCTGCTTTAATGATGCGATTATATCAACTTTTGAAAGATTTGTCAAGAAAATTCACGAATTCTTTTTTTCGGGTGACTTACGCATCGAAAGACCTATTCTGTTTTTCTTGACGTCTACGGATATTACTCTGACCTTTACGCTTTGACCGACTTTCAAAACGTCCGACGGGTGTTTAACGTAATTGTCCGATATTTCGGATATATGCACAAGTCCGTCCTGATGAACGCCGATATCTACGAACGCCCCGAAATCGATGACGTTTCTTACCGTTCCGTTCAGTTCCATTCCTACGACAAGGTCGTTGATGTCCATTATATCCGAACGGAGTTCGGGCTTCGGCAGACTGTCTCTCACGTCTCTGCCCGGCTTTAAAAGTTCCGAAACTATATCTTTCATAGTCAGAACGCCGAGACCGCACTCTTCCGCCGCTTTCGCTTCGCCGTATTTTTTAATCTGCTCGGGAAGTTTGTCGAGTTTTCTCATTTCGACGTCTTTATCGGTATATCCGAAAAGAGCGAGGAGTTTTTCGGTCGCTTCGTAAGATTCGGGGTGTACCGCCGTATTGTCGAGTATATTTTTGCCGTCTCTTATCCTCAAAAAGCCCGCGCACTGCTCGTAAGCCTTCGCGCCGAGTTTGGGAACTTTAAGAAGTTGCTTTCTCGCGCTGAACTTGCCGTTCTCTTCTCTGTACGCAATTATGTTCGCCGCAATTCCCGAGTTCAGCCCCGCAACGTGAGAAAGAAGCGACGGGCTTGCCGTGTTTAAATCCACGCCTACGCTGTTTACGCAATCTTCCAGAACGCCGTCCAACACCTCGTCGAGCCTTGCGGGCGGCATATCGTGCTGATACTGTCCCACGCCTATCGCCTTAGGGTCGATTTTTATAAGTTCGGCGAGGGGGTCCTGAAGTCTCCTTGCAATAGAAATCGCCGAACGGAGCGTTAAGTCGTACTGCGGAAATTCCTTTGCGGCAAGAGGCGAACCCGAATAGACGGACGCTCCCGCCTCGTTTACGACCACGTATCCGACCTTTCCGCCGTAATCTTTGACCATATCGGAAACGAAAATTTCGGATTCTTTGGAAGCCGTGCCGTTACCTATCGAGATAACGTCAACCGAATATTTGTCTATGAGTTTTTTCAACGCCGCTTTTGCCTCTTCCGTCTTGCTCTGCGGAGGCGTAGGATAAACGACCGTCGTGTCGAGGACTTTACCCGTGCCGTCTACGACCGCAATCTTACAACCCGTTCTGTACGCGGGGTCGAAACCCATCGTTACTTTATCTTTTACGGGCGGCTGCATAAGAAGGGGTCTTAAATTTACGTCGAACATTTTTATCGCCTGTTCCTGCGCGTTTTCGGTAAGATAATTTCTTATCTCCCTTTCAATCGACGGCTGAATAAGTCTCTTGTACGCGTCCGCTGCGGCAGCCTTGACGCAATCGGTGGTAACGCTGCCTTCCTTTACGAACCCTATCTCGCAAACCCTTACCGCAAACTGTTCGTCGATTGCAACCTTGACTTTGAGATATCCTTCCTCCTCGCCCCTGTTTATGGCAAGTACTCTGTGCGATTTAATCTCGGAAACAGGTTCCGAGTAGTCGGCGTACATTTCGTACGTCTTTGCTCCGTCCTCTTCGGCTTTCTGTATTTTCGTCGAAATTTCGCCGTTTTTAAGATAAATTCTGCGAAGTTTCTTTCTGAGTTCCGCATCGTCGGATATTCTCTCCGCGATTATATCCTGCGCGCCTGCCAAAGCGTCTTTCGCATTTTTGACTCCGAGTTCTTCGTTTACGAACGGTTCTGCGAGTTCTTCCGCCGTTCCACTCGTTACGTCCTGTTTTAAAAGAACGTCGGCAAGCGGCTCCAAGCCCTTCGCGATAGCGACCGTAGCCCTCGTCTTTCTTTTCTGCTTGTACGGTCTGTAAATATCTTCGACTTCGGTCAAAGTTTCGGCTTTGGAAAGAGCGGCTGCGATTTCTTCCGTCATCTTTCCCTGCTCTTCTATAGACTTCGTGACTTCGTCTTTACGCTTCTCGATATTTCTGAGATAAGTAAGCCTGTCGGCTAACTCTCTTAAAACCTGATCGTCGATATGTCCCGTCATCTCCTTTCTGTAACGGGCAATAAACGGTATCGTATTTCCCTCGTCGAGAAGCGAAACGATGTTCTTGACGTGTTCGTCTCTCAATTTGAATTCTTCTGTAATCTGCTTTAAAATATCCATTATTTCTTCCTCAAATTTTGTTTCAGATATTCTTTGTCCTCTTTCGCCGCCCTGAACGAATCGCATATTTTCGAAATCGATTTGTTCTGCGTGAACGCCGAAAGTTTATTGCCTTTTAAAAATTCCATGGTCTTATCCCTGAATTTAACGAACGCGACCGAAACGAGCCATGCTATCGCCATATCGTTATAGTAGCCGTTCCCGTCGTATTCCTCCGCTATTTTCAGAACCTCGTCTATATGTTCTTCGTCCAAAAAAAAGTCCATAAGCGATACGAGATAAAACCGCAGGTAAAACCCTTCCGAGCCTTTTATATTTTCTTTGACGTAATCGAAAAACTTCTCCCTGTCTTTCTTATCGACTTTCATCATCGGAACGAACGTATCTATACTCGCCCAGCAATCGCAGCGAGCGAGATACCCGTCCTTTCTCGAAAGCGTCTCCTTGAATGCAAGTCGGCATAAAAGAAAACCGTATACAAGCGTATCTTCGTAATACCGAAACTCGCATAGCGACAAATACTCCTCGATTTTATTAGCTGGTATGCCTTTCGCTATTTGCCTTACGATCGGAATCCTCACGCCGAGAGTAACGCTTTTCGTCATCAGAATCCTGTCGTTGAACTTCTTGTATTTCTCGTCGGCAAACGATTTCAGTTTGTCGATCGTCTCTTCGTAAACGTTTTTCACCGCTTCTGTTTCCCCGTTTTGTAAAACACTGCAAAATCGTAGGCGTTTAAACGAATTTTTGAAAGTTTTACGTTTCTCGTAACTTCGTATATTTCGCCGTCGAACTTTAAATCCACGGGTTTTATCCCGCAATTTACCGCGACGTAAACTTTCGTCTTTCCGTCGTTTCTCGAAAAGGAAAAGAAGCCTTTGTCAACCACGACGTCTTCGGTTCTTCCCGCCGCAAAACACGAGAACGAGCGTCTCAATTTCGACAAATCGGAGTACCACACGAACAGTTCTTTATCGTCGCTTTCGACAAAGCACTTTCTGTTGAACGGGTCTTTATTTCCCTGCATTTCCTGTTCGTCGCCGTAGTAAATACACGGAACGCCGTACAAAGTAAACTGCAAAAGCGACGCGCATTTAAGCATCCGCTTCCCCTCTTTCAGTTCGGCATCCGTGAGTTTTTCGTCTGCCATTTCGGCTCGCGTTTGCTTCAATACTCCTCTTTTGCCGAGTACGGTGAGTATTCTCGGCGTATCGTGCGTTCCGAGTATGTTCATAAGCGAGTTTAAAGCAAAAGAAGGATAATTGTCTGTCTGCTCCCTTACGACTTTAAAAAGAGTAAGAGCGTCGCCGTTTATAACGTACTCGATTATCGCGTCTTTAAGCGGATAATTCATTACCGAGTCGAGTTCGCCGCCCTGAAAATACTTACGCCGCTTATCGTAGGCTATTTTATTAGTAGCGTCTTCCCACACTTCGCCGATTAAGACTTTATCGTCGCCGTAACTCTTTATTCTCTCTCTTATCTTTCTGACGAACTCGTCAGAAATCTCGTCCACAACGTCGAGCCTTACGCCTCCGAAACCTAACGACATGTACTTATCCAGTACGCCGCCCTCGCCCGCGATGAAGTCCTCGAACTCTACCGCATTTTTATTTATCGTGGGAAGTACGGTTATACCCCACCACGAAAGGTAGTCATCGGGATAGTTTTTAAAGACGTACCAGTCGTAGTACGGAGAGTCTTTCGATTGATACGCGCCTACAGACGGATAATTTCCGTACTTATTAAAGTATACGCTATCGTCGCCCGTATGATTGAAAACGCCGTCAAAAATCAAGGTAATACCGAATTTTTTGAAAGTTTTTACGAGAGACGAGAAATCGTTTTCGCTTCCCAACAACTCGTCGAAACGCATATAATCGCCCGTATCGTATCTGTGATTGGAATAGGCTTTCAATACGGGGTTTAAGTAAACGTAGTCTATTCCTAGTTCCTTTAAGTATTCCGCTTTTCTTCGTATGCCCTCGAAGTTGCCGCCGAAAAAATCGTCGTTTTTTATCTTGCCGTTTTCGTCGGGCAAATACTCGGGCATGCCGCCCCAATCGTTTCTGATCCTTTTGCCGTCCGGGTTTCCGAATCCTCCCGCTCTTGCGAACCTGTCGGGAAAAATCTGATACATAACTTTACCCAAAAAGTTCTCGGGGTGGGAATAGCGGTAGTCATAAACAAGAAGTTGGAACTTCCGAACGTCGTCCTGTATTTCGCCGAAGCCGAAATAACTCTTTCCTATTTTTACACCGTCCGAGACGAAACAGTAAAAGTACAGTCCTGCTTTTAATGCGGGAAGTTTTACGGCGAATAATTCGCCTCTTTTTTCCATATCGAAAACTTTTTCTTCTCCGTTTTCGTCGGAAAACAAATGTAGTCTGCACTTCTCGCCGCCTGCTATTTTAACGGTGAGAGACAGTTCTTCCCTGTCCGAAATCGCGCCCGTAACGCTTTTATATTCTTCGGACAAGGGGTTAAAATATATCGTCATCTGATTTGTTTAAGATCCCAGATTCTGTCCGCGTATTCCTTTATGCTTCTGTCTGCGGAGAATATTCCCGCGCCCGCAATATTGTTAAGAGACATTTTATTCCATTTCAACGCGTCCTTGTACGTCTTATCCGCTTTATCGTGGATAGCGAGGAAATCGCTGAAATCGGCCATACACATATACGGGTCGGCGATAGGAGTGTTAGTGAGAAGATAATTCGCTATATCGTCGAACTTCTCGCCGGCAAAACCCGCCTTTAACGAATTTATAACCTTTTGTAACACAACGTTGTTATTGTAGAACGCGCACGCGTCGTAGCCGTGTTTCCACAGGTCTTCGACCTGTTTTGCGTTCATACCGAATATAAATATATTCTCGTCTCCGACAGACTCTCTCATTTCTACGTTCGCGCCGTCCAGAGTTCCTATGGTAAGCGCGCCGTTTATCATAAACTTCATATTACCCGTGCCGCTCGCTTCTTTTCCCGCAGTGGAAATCTGCTCTGAAATTTCGGTCGCGGGCATAAGAGTTTCAGCCATGGTAACGTTGTAATCTTCGAGGTAAACTACGCTCAGTTTATCTCTGATACGTTTGTCGGGGTTCTTTCTCAGATCGTCGGCAATAGAACAAAGGAGTTTTATTATTCTCTTCGCCATATAATACCCCGGCGCGGCTTTCGCTCCGAAGATGAAAGTCTTGGGAATTACGTCGAGATCGGGGTTCTCTTTTAACGCATTGTACAAATTGATTATATACATAGCGTTTAAAAGTTGGCGTTTATACTCGTGAAGTCTCTTCGCCTGAACGTCGAAAATCGAATCGGGAGAAATGGTTATTCCGCTCTTTTTATAAACGTACGACGCGAGTTGACCCTTTTTAATCTTCTTTATCTCGGCAAGTCTCGTTAAAACGCCTTCGTCGTTTTCGAATTTTTTAAACTTACGAAGTTCGCTCGCGTCCAAAACGAAACCGTCGCCGATACATTCGCAAAGAAGTTCCGTAAGTTCTTTATTGGATTGACAAAGCCATCTTCTGTGCGCGATACCGTTCGTCACGTTCGTGAACTTTTCGGGATAAGCGTCATTGAAGTCCTTAAAAATACTGTTCTTGATTATTTCGCTGTGAAGTTTCGATACCCCGTTTACGGTGTGCGATGCGACTACCGAAAGATTGGCCATTCTGACCTGTCCGTGTGACAATATCGACATTCTTTCGATTTTATCCCAGTCCCCCGGGAACTTATCCCACATCTGACCGCAAAATCTTTGATTTATTTCCTTGATTATGGAATGTATTCTCGGCAATCTTCTCTCGACGAGATCTTCGTTCCATTTCTCCAAAGCCTCGCTCATAACCGTATGGTTGGTATATGCGACCGTCCTTTTAACTATATCCCACGACTCGTCCCAACCGAAACCATGCTCGTCCATGAGTATTCTCATAAGTTCGGGAATACAAAGCGCGGGGTGCGTGTCGTTGATATGGATAGCCGCCATATCGGGAAGGGGATGCAAATCGCCGTATCTTCTCTGATGCTCGTTTACGATATTCTGCAAAGTCGCCGAAACGAGGAAATATTGCTGTTTAAGCCTTAAAGACTTACCCTCCGAATGATTGTCGGACGGATAAAGCACCTTGGATATAAGTTCGGCTTCGTTATCCTCCTGCATACACCTGACGTAATCGCCCTCGGAAAACGAATTCATATCGAAATTTCTGACGCTTTTCGCCGCCCACAGTCTCAGAACGGAAACCGCTTCCGAATTTTTGCCCGAAATCATCATATCGTATGGAACAGCCTCGACTTCCATATAGTCGGTATGGTTGATTTTCATTCCGCTACCCGTCCATTCTTCCGATATTTTACCGTCGAATTTAACTCTTACCGCCATATCCGAACGAGGCGTAAGCCATACTTCGCCGCCGGGAAGCCACACGTCGGGAAGTTCGGTCTGCCAGCCGTCTACGATTTTTTGTTTGAAAAGACCGTATTCGTACCTTATTGAATAGCCCATTGCCGGATAATTTCCCGTTGCCAAAGCGTCCATAAAACATGCCGCTAATCTTCCGAGACCGCCGTTGCCGAGTCCCGCGTCGGGTTCGAGTTCATACAGATCTTCTAACACAAGACCCTTAGTCTTTAAAACTTTTCCGACCTGCTCTTCAATACCGAGGTTGTAAACGTTGTTTTTAAGCGATCTCCCGAGCAAAAATTCCATACATAAATAGTATACTCTTTTCGCTTTCGCCGCTTTCGTCTTATAGTGATAAGCGTTTCTCTTTTCGAGCAGAATATCTCTTACGGCCATAACAACGGCTTTATACATCTGTTCCGTCGTCGCTTCCTTGATAGATACGCCGAAGTATCTCGAAAGTTTTCCGCTTATCACGTCTTTCATTTCTTTCGGAGTAATTTCAGTAGTCGCTCCCATTAGTAAATCTCCTTATTTACGGAATATCAAAGCATTCCGTCGTACAGTTTTTCATATTCGAGTCCCGATTTTTCCCAGCTGAAATCGGTTGTCATGGCGTTTTTAACTATTTTCACCCACTCTTCCTTATTTCCGTAGGTATAAATAGCGTCTTTTATAACGTAAAGCATTTCGTGCGCGTTGTAGTTTTTAAACGTAAAACCGTTTCCGCCCGTTCTTAAGCCGTCGTTGTGAGGAATTATACTGTCATACAACCCACCCGTTTCTCTGACAATCGGTACCGCGCCGTATCTGCATGCGATCATCTGAGAAAGTCCGCACGGTTCCTGTTTCGAGGGCATAAGGAAAATATCGGAAGCAGAATAAATCTTGCTTGCCAAATCTTTATTGTATGCGATAAGGGTTCTGCACTTACCCGAATACGCTTCGGCGGTCTGTCTGAAATAATTTTCATACGCCGCTTCGCCTTTACCGAGAATAACTACCTGAACGTCCTCGGAAAGAAGTTCTTCAAAAACGCATTTCACGAGATCAAGCCCCTTGGCAGGCACAAGTCTCGATATAACCGAAATAAGGGGTACGTCTTCTCTTTCGGGCAGATTAAGCATTCTTTGAAGTTCTCTTTTGCATACTTTTTTGCCCGCAAGGTCGTCGGCGTTGTAATTTTTGAAAAGTTTGTCGTCCGTCTCGGGATTATATACCGTCTGATCTATACCGTTTAAAATTCCGCAGAGTTTATACTCATTCGAGCAGACGGCGTATTGCAATCCGTGAGCAAAGAACGCGTTTTTGATTTCGTTAGCGTACATTCTGCTTACGGTCGAAAATCTGTCGGACAACTGAATCGCTCCTTTCATAAGGTTCAAACAACCGTCGTAGTCGAGAATTTCTTTTGCGTAATCGGGCAGCCCGAACAAATCGCCTAAACACTCGTAGCCGAATTTCCCCTGATATTCTATGTTATGAATGGTAAAAAGGGTTTTTATGTGGTCGTAGCCGTACTGATTGGCGAACAACGTTTTAAGATAAATTATCGAAAGAGCCGTCTGCCAGTCGTGACAATGCAAGATCTCGGGGTAATAATCGAGGTGTCTCATCATTTCGAGTACCGCTTTCGAGAAGAACGCAAACCTCTCTCCGTCGTCGTAGAAGCCGTATAATCCGTTTCTCTTGAAGTAATATTCGTTATCTATAAAGAAAAACGTTACGCCGTCTTTTTTGAGACTGAACACTCCGCAATACTGATTTCTCCACGCAAGCGGAACGTTGAAATTCATCAAAAACCTCATTTGCTCTCTATAAGAGTTCTGAATATCTCCGTACAACGGCATAACGACCTTTATATCGTATTTACCGTTTTCCGCAAGCGTTTTAGGAAGCGAAGCGATTACGTCTGCAAGTCCGCCCGTTCCGGCAAATGGGTTGGACTCGCTTGCGACGAACAATACCGAGTTCACGGGAGTTACCGTCATCTTTACGCTTTCAGCCGTCGCCTCGGGTATTACCTTAGTCTCTTTCTCCGCGACCTTCTCCGTCTTTTTCGCCGTCGGCTTCTTAGCGGCGACTTTAGGGGCTTCCGCCTTTTTCGTCGTTTTTTGGGTTGTGGTTTTTTTCTCTTTTTTCTCTTCAGTTTTTACCGCGGGTTTTTTCACCGCCGCCTCTTTTACCGTCGCTGCTTTTGCCGTTGCGGGCTTTTTCGTTTTAGAGGTCGATTCTTCTTTTATGGTATCAGTTTTTACTTCTTCTTTAACCGTTTCAGCCTTTTTATTTGCCATAAAATACTCCTTTTAATATCAGATTACCGTTCCCTTAGATATATAGAACGGGTGATTTTCGCTACCCGATAAAACCCTTCTATCCTTTATGATAACGTTTTTATCGGTAATTATGCAATTCATAGAGGCGTTTGCTCCTATTATGGTATTCTGCATAAGCACGCAGTTTTTAACTACCGCCCCTCTGCCGACGGTAACGCCTCTGAATATTATACTGTTATATACTTCGCCCTCGATGTTGCAACCGTCCGCAACGAGCGAGTTATGACATATAGAATTGCCGCCGTATCTCGTCGGGGTCGAATCCTTGACTTTAGTATAAACGTTCGTTTTTCTGAAAATTTCATCTCTTAAATTTCTGTTTAAAAAGTTGAGATTTTCTTCGTAATACTTCTGCATCGAAGTAATTTCCTCGTAGTATCCGACGTGTCTGTACGCGTAAACCTTGCCGAAAGGAACGTGCGTCGCGATTATGTCTTTTACGAAAGAATTACAGCCGTGCGCGAACGCTTCCGACAGCAAACTCAATAAAAGAGTTCTCGATATAACTACGATATTCGTAAACAAATCAGCCTCGCCGACAGTCTCGCCGTAAGATACCCCCGTAACGACTCCGCCTTGCCCAACGTTTAAAATAACGTTGTCTTTACCGCTCGCATAGCCGTCTTTTTTAACGTAAACGAGAGTCATATCCGCTCCGTTTGCAACGTGTTCGGCGATTATCGGTTTAAAGTCGATGGCGCAAACCATATCCGAATCGCTCATTACGACGTATTCTTCGTGGGATTTCATCAAAAAGCCCGTTACGCTCTTCAAAGCCTCCAATCTCGTCGAATAAAGCATACTGCTTTCGGTTACGCCGAATGGCGGAAGAATATACAATCCGCCGTAGTGTCTCGCAAGATCCCAATCTTTACCGCTGCCGATGTGATCCATCAAAGACTGAAAATTGCTCTTCGTGATTATTCCGACCTTGGTAATATCGGAATTAACCATATTAGAAAGAGCGAAGTCTATCAGTCTGTATCTTCCGCAAAACGGTATCGAAGCCACCGTTCTTTTCGCGGTAAGTTCGGGAACGTTGTTATCGTGAATATTTGAAAATATTAGTCCGAGTACGCTCATTTATCTTTCCTCCCTTACACGTTTTCATCGATGATTGCGCCGATTTCGATTGTTTTATTATCCGAAACGGCTATATCTCTGCCTAAAACAGTAATTTTTTTATCGTCGCTCGCCTGTTTGGCTCCGACCTTAACGCCTTTGCCTACGCGGACGTTTTCGTCGATTATAGCGTGGTCAACCGTTGAATTTTCACCGATTGTAACTCCTGCGTATATAACCGAATTGCGAACGACAGCCCCCTTCCCTATCGTGACGTCGTGCGATAAAATACTGTTTTCGACCGTACCTTCTATATCGCAACCCGATACTATTATCGAGTTCACGACTCTCGATTCGTCGCCAAGATATTGCGGCGGAGCGATGGGATTTCTCGATCTTATTCTCCAGGACGGATCGGATATATCAAATTCGGGTTCTCCGCCGAGCAAATCCATATTCGACTCGTAAAGGGAATTTATGGTGCCTACATCTCTCCAATAGCCGTTAAAAGTATACGCGACCATTTTTTCGCCTGCATTAAGCATTCTCGGAAGAACGTTTTTGCCGAAATCGTTGGAACTCTTTTCGTCCGCCTCGTCCTCTTCGAGGTACTTGTAAAGTTTCTGAGCCGAGAAAATATATATTCCCATAGACGCGAGATCGCTCTTCGGTTTTTTCGGTTTCTCTTCGAATTCGTATATCACTCCGTCGTCGTCAACGTTCAGTATGCCGAATCTCGAAGCCTCGGAAAGAGGAACTTTTATCGCCGCAATCGTGCAATCCGCTCCGCTCGATTTATGGCGGAGAAGCATGTCCGCGTAGTCCATTTTATAAATATGGTCGCCCGACAAAATGAGAACGTAATCGGGGTTATACCTCTTTATGAACGGAATGTTCTGATATATGGCGTTCGCCGTACCCTTGAACCACTCTGATCCGTGTTTCGCCTGATAGGGCGAAAGAATATGTACGCCGCCGTAAGAGCGGTCGAGATCCCACGGCTCGCCGTTACCGATATAATCGTTCAACACAAGCGGTTGATATTGAGTCAATACGCCGACCGTGTCTATACCCGAGTTGACGCAGTTTGAAAGCGGAAAATCGATTATCCTGTACTTTCCGCCGTAAGTTACCGCGGGCTTTGCTATCTTGTTCGTCAAAGCAAACAGCCTGCTACCCTGTCCGCCGGCAAGAAGCATTGCCACGCATTCCTTTTTGTTTATCATTTTTTCCCTCCTTAGCCAAACGGTTGTTTCCGTAAAGCCTTAATTCAATTTTTATACTCCGGCGTCCTTTTTCACGGGAACGAGGTACTTGAACGACAGTTTCGGCATATCTAATTCAATAGAATAATCCTTGCCGTTCGAACTTATCGCTTCCGCGTTATATATTCTTTTGCGACTTTTTCCGTCGCCGCCGTAAATCTGTTTGTCGGAATCGAACACGACCTTATAACCGCCTTTTTCGACGCCTATTCTGTACTTAATATCCGCTCCGCTGAAATTTATCGCGGCGATAATTTCGCTTTTGCCGCGCTTTCTTATGAAAGCGAGCGAGTTTTTGTCCGCGTCGTCGGCTGCTATCCACTCGAATCCGTCCCATCCGTCATCATCGCCGTACAACGCCTCGTTTGCGAGATAGAACTTATTCAATTCCGTGAAAAATCTGTCGAGTTTGTTATGCTTTTCGTAGTCTTTGAGGAAAAACTCCAAGCCCTCTTTATAATTCCACTCTTTGAACTGCCCGAACTCCGAACCCATAAACATAAGTTTTTTCCCTGGGTGAGCGATCATATATCCCATAAACGCCCTTACGCCCGCAAACTTATCTTCGTAACTTCCGAACTGTTTATCTAAAAGAGACTTCTTGCCGTGTACCACTTCGTCGTGAGAAATCGGCAGAATGTAATGTTCGGAAAAAGCGTACATCATCGAAAAGTTCAGTTTATTGTGGTCGTATTTTCTGAATAACGGGTCGACCGCAACGTAAGACAATACGTCGTTCATCCAGCCCATATTCCATTTGTAATCGAAACCGAGTCCCCCTTCGTCCACAGGCTTCGTAACGTAGGGATACGCAGTCGATTCTTCCGCAATCATAATAGCGTAAGGGTACGCCTCGTGAACGGACTTGTTGAGTTTTTTGATAAACTCAATCGCCTCGATGTTCTTGTTGTCGCCGTATTGATTTGGCAGCCATTCTCCGGGTTTTTTATCGTAATCGAGATACAGCATCGAAGCCACGGCGTCTACCCTTATTCCGTCGATATGGTATTTATCGAAGAAGATAAACGCGCTCGATATAAGAAACGACTGTACTTCCGTCCTGCCGTAATCGAACCGTCTCGTTCCCCAACTTTTATGCTCTATTCTGTCCCAACCGTGATTTTCGTAGAGGGGCGCGCCGTCGAACTCGTACAAACCGAATTCGTCTTTCGGGAAATGAGCGGGAACCCAGTCCAAAATCACGCCTATATTCTCTCTATGGAAAGCGTCCACGAGCGACATAAAATCTTTCGGCGTCCCGAGCCTCGAAGTCACGGCGAAATACCCCGTAACCTGATATCCCCACGAACCGTCGAACGGATATTCCGTGACTGGCATCATCTCGACGTAGTTATACCCGTGTTTTTTAACGTAGGGAACAAGCACTTTTTCGAGTTCCCTATACGAGTAATAATCCCCGTTTTCCTTTCTCATAAAAGACAGGAGATTTACCTCGTAAATATTCATCGGTTTATGATGAGCCTGCCCGCCGAGATTTTCCATATACTCGCCGTCTCTCCATTTATACCCGTCGAGGTCATAAATTTTCGAGGCGGTTTCAGGCGTCGTCTCGGCGTGAAACGCGTAAGGATCGGCTTTCAGAACCTCTGATTTTTGAGACTTCACGCAATACTTGTAATTATCGTATTGTTTAAGTCCTTTAACGAAAAGTTCGAATATTCCGCCGTCTTTTTTCATAACGTTCGCCGTTTTATCCCAGCCGTTGAAATCTCCTACGACCGATACGCTTTCGGCGTTCGGCGCCCAAACGCGGAATATAACGCCTCTATCCTTTCCCTTTTTCGCAAAATGCGAGCCGAGATAGTTATACGAACGGTAATTCGTTCCCTGATGAAAAAGATATTTTGTCTGTTCGTCTTTCTTCCTCATCTTTTGCTCCTTGTCTTTATTAACCTATTATATAATCGTCCTTTTTGGCGGGCGCAGAATCGAGTTCCTGCTTTTTCGCCTCGTAGCCCCTTCTGCCGAGCATCGCGTAAGTCGCGTTTTTACCGTTTTCTACGCCCGGTTGATTATAAGTGTTTACGTTCAAAAATTCGCCCTCGAAAGCAGTCTCCATTTCAAAATAGTAAAGCAATTCGCCTATTGTGAAAGCGTTGATTTCGGGAAGATTTATCGTATGGTTGACCTTATTTTTTACAGTCAACGCGTATTCGGTCGCTTTTTTCTCCGCGGAAATGAGTTCGTTCATAGTGTGACCGCAAAGGAAATGCACGTCGGGTATATCTTCGCAACCCTCGGGAATTTTAACTTCCGTTCTGTATTTATCCACCGCAAGGAAAGTAACGACTTTATCGAAAGGACCTTCCACGTAAAGTTGTACCTGACTATGCTGATCTGTAACTCCGAGAGATTTAACGGGGGTCTGTCCTTCTCTCACGACTTTTCCGTCGTTATCGACTTCTTTTCCGAGCGATTCCGCCCAAATCTGACAATACCAGTCGGCGAAATATTTAAGTCCGTCGGCGTAAGGCATCATTACGGAAATATTCTTGCCGTCCTTCATTGCGAGATACTGCAAAATCGCGTTCATCAACGCAGGATTTGCGTATACGTTCTTATTTCTCGCGACTTTATCCTGATATGCCGCGCCCGCAAGCATTTCGGCTATATCTATGCCGAGTACCGCTGCGGGAAGAAGTCCCACGGGGCAAAGTTCGGAAAATCTGCCGCCCACTCCGTCGGGAATGTAGAAAGTCTTAAAGCCTTCCGCTTTCGCAAGTTTGATAAGATTACCCGCGTTAGACGAAGTGGTCGCTATTATGTGATCTTTCGCCTTGTCTCCGAGTTTCTCTTTAAGTATATTATATATGATGAGATACTGCGTCATCGTTTCAGAAGTCGAACCGCTCTTCGTGATAACGTTGAACACCGTCTTTTCGGGTTCGATAACGTCTAAAAGGGCAGCCATTCTCTCGGGATCGACGTTGTCCTCGACGTAAAACTTCGGACCTTTTCTGAGTTTCGGGGAAAGATCGTTGTAGTGAAGGTGGCAAAGAGCCTGAAAAACCGCTATCGGTCCGAGCGCGCTGCCGCCTATTCCCAAAACTACGAAATTCTTCGCCGTCTTGCGGATTTCCTTAGCCGTTTTGTTAATTTCCGCAACGACCTCTTTCTGATTGAACGGCAAGTCCATCCAACCGAGCCAGCCCTTGCCTCTTTCGTCGGCGAGTTTCTTTAAAGCCGCCGCCGCCATGGGTTTCAGTTTATCTATGTCCTTTTTCGTATAACCCTGCTCTTCCCCTACAAACTCGCTCATCATATTGTTGTAGTCGAGCCTTAACGCCATCGATTCTTTCCATTCCTTGCTTAGATACCTTTTAGCCATTGTTTATACTCCTTTTAAAAAACTTTATATTCGATTTCTCTGAGATAGTCGAGACTTTCTTTAATCTCGCTTATCTCGTCGTAATCGTTTTTATACGCCTCTATAAGCATATCGCTTTTATAGCCGACGTCTTTTAACCTTTTAAATAATTCCTCGAAATCGAAGTTGCCTTTCCCCGGCAACCTTATTCTGCCGTCGTCTCCTATGTCCGACAGATGAACGGTCTTTATATTTTCGCCGAACGCGTCTATATATTCCCTGTAATCGTACCCCGAAAGGCGAGCCTGTTTTATATCGAGGGTCGCTTTTAAGTCCTCAGAGTATTTCTTCACGTTTCTGAAAAAATCGGGATAGTTGCAAAACGCCCACGAAACGTTTTCGAGACATACGCTTATACCGTATTTCTCGGCGATTTTGCAGAGAATTTCAAGCCTCTCGCCAGCCGCTTTATAGTCGTCGTAATTGCCGTTCGGTTTTATTCTCGCTCTGCCGTGCATGGTGTAACACTTCGCTCCGAGCGTTTTGCCGACCGTAAGGACTTTTTCAAACCATACCACGGCGTCTTTGAAGGCTCTCGGATTTACGGAAAACAATTCGGTCTCGAAATTCATCGTGACGACGTGCAACGAGTGTACGTCGAGGTTTCCCTTTCTTTCGAGCAGCATCTTCCCGTATTCGGGTTCGTACTCGGAAAAACTTTCCAGAAAAACTTCGCAGACTCTCGCGTCTAATTCGTTTAACGTTACTATCGAGTCCTCGTTGTATTGTCTTAAAAATAAACTTGCAGTCGAAACGCCTATCGCCATAACTACCTCGATTTAACGAACGAAGCCTTGCCGTTTTCGGCAAATACGAGAACCTCGTCTCCGGGCTGAATTTGTTTATCGAGAATAGCCGAAGCAAGCATATCTTCTATGTGAGTGGTAATAGCCCTGCGAAGCGGTCTCGCGCCATAGGTTTCACTGTACCCCGAATCTATAACGAGGTCAGCCGCGCTTCCCGCGATTTTAAGCCGTATATCGTTTTCGGCAAGCCTTTTTATAAGCGAATCGAACAATATGTCGGTAATTTTTCCGCAGTCTTCTCTGCTTAAACTATGGAATATTATTATATCGTCGAGTCTGTTTAAAAACTCGGGGCTGAATTTTCTCTTCAACGCCTCGGAAATTCTGTCCTTCATTTCGTTTTCTCGGCTGTAATCGTTATTGAAGCCGAACGACGGTTTAGCCGAAACGATAGACGCTCCCACGTTTGAAGTGAGTATTATTATCGTATTTTTGAAGTTGACCGTTCTGCCTTTACTGTCCGTAAGCCTGCCCTCGTCGAGAATCTGAAGCATGAGGTTGAACACCTCCGAATCGGCTTTTTCGATTTCGTCGAAAAGTACTACCGAATAAGGTTTACGTCTTACCTTGTCGGTAAGAATACCCGCCTCTTCGTAACCGACGTACCCCGGGGGCGCGCCTATGAGTTTTGACACGGAATTTTTCTCCATATACTCGCTCATATCCAACTTGATAAGGGCGTTTCTGTCTCCGAATACTATGTCTGCCAACGCCTTCGACAGTTCGGTTTTACCTACCCCCGTAGGTCCTACGAAAATAAACGAGCCGATAGGTCTGTTGGGGTCTTTTATACACGTTCTCGCCCTCTTTATAGCCCTTGCGACGGCGTTCACAGCCTCGTCCTGACCAATCACCCTTTCGTGCAGGTCGTTTTCAATGTTTGAAAGCCTTTCGCTTTCGTCCGAAGTAAGTCTCGTGAGCGGAATTTTCGTCCATTCGGATATTATTTCGGCAATATCCTCATCCGTTATTCTCGGCGTGGAACCGCTTCGCTCTTCCATCGTTCTTTCGCCTATCGCGAAAAGTTCGTCTTTTGCTCTCGCTATTTTGTCGAGAAGTTTGTCCCTCTCCCCCTGATAGCCCGCGCCCATACTCGTAACGTACTCCAATTCCGTTTCGAGTTTTTGAATCTGACGACCCTTTTCCTTATAATCTTCAGGCGTATAGCAATATTTCAGTCTGGCCTTCGCCGCCGCTTCGTCTATAAGGTCGATAGCCTTATCGGGTAAATTTCTATCCGTTATATATCTGTCTGAAAGAACGACGGCAGCCTTTATCGCCTCATCGGAAATCGTAACGTTATGATGCGCTTCGTATTTATCTTTGAGACCTTGCAATATGCGAATAGAGTTTTCGACGTTCGGGGCTTCTATCGTAATGGGCTGAAAACGCCTCTCCATAGCCTTGTCGGGTTCGATATACTTACGGTATTCGTCAATGGTCGTCGCCCCTATCGTCTGAAGTTCGCCTCTCGCCATCATAGGTTTTAACATTTCCGCTATGTCGAAACTGCTGTCGCCCGTCGCGCCTGCGCCCATTATGTTGTGAATTTCGTCGATAAAAAGAATTATATCCCCTCTCTTGACGATATAGTCGATTGCGTCCTTGAAACGCTCCTCGAGTTCGCCTCTGTATTTCGTTCCCGCTAAAAGTCCCGACATATTAAGCGAAAATATCGTCTTGTTTCTGAGGACGTCGGGAACTTCGCCGTTCGCGATTTCCTGAGCGAGACCCTCTATAACCGCGCTCTTACCAACGCCCGGTTCGCCTATTAACAAAGGACTGTTTTTCGTTCTTCTCGAAAGCGACTGAATAATCTGATTTATCTCTCTGTCCCTGCCGATAACAGGGTCGAGTTTTCCGTCTTTCGCCTTTTCCGTAAGATCGTAACCGAATTTCTCAAGCGGGTTATCCGTTCTTTCGGACGGTTTTTCGGCTGTATCGACGCTTTCGTCGGTCTCATCGGCTTCGTCTTGCGTCTCCTCTTTTTCTCGCCATGCGTAAATCTTTTTCTCTAAAAGACTTACAAGCCCCACCGTGTTTACGTTCATTCTGCGAAGCAAACTCATGGCGACGCAGTCCTTTTTATTGAGTATGGCAAGAAGAAGATGCTCGGTCGAAATGTACCTCGCCTTCGCGGCGTCGGCTATCGCTTCGGCGTCTTTGTTGATTACCGCTTTCGCCTTTGGCGTAAAACCGCCCGTTTTATCGTCGTATCTGAACGAATTTTTAAGTTGGTCGAAATAGTTGTCTTTGTTTACGCCGTATTCCGCAAGGCATTTGCACGCCTCGCACCTCGGTAAACACAAAAGCCCGTAGAGAACTTCTTCCGTTCCTACATATCCGAGTTTGTATTTTCTCGACACGATCTGCGAGTTTTTAACGGCGTACAGTACGCCTTCGGTCATCTTGTATTCGTTCATGGTTTGTCTTGATTATCTGTTATTTTACAAGTTCCTTTAAATAGTCTTTGAGTTTGCCTTTAAGTTCTTCGTCTCTCAGTCCGTATTCGATATTTGCTTTTAGGTATCCGAACCTGTCGCCCATATCGTATCTCGTTCCTTTGAAAACGTAAGCGAGAGCGCCGTTTTTATGCGCCTCCTCGTCCAAGGCGTCGGTAAACTGGTACTCGTTGTTCGCTCCCGGTTTTAAATCGTCAATTATTTTGAATATGTCGGGCGAACAAACGTATCTGCCAAGCGGCGCGAGGTCGCTTTTAGCCTCTTCCTTTTTGGGCTTTTCGGTAACTTTCACCATATTGTAAACGTCGTCTTCGAGTACCTTGTCGTATTCGACGGAAGCGTACTTCGATATTACGTCCATGCTTACCCTCTTGCAACCGAGTACGGTCTTTCCGTATTTTTCGTAAACGTCGATAAGTTGTCCGATTACGGGGCGACCCTCGTTATACATAACGTCGTCGCCGAAAAGAACCGCGAACGGTTCGTCGCCTACGAAATCTCTCGCGAGAGCGACCGCGCTTGCCGTACCGTTCTGAACTTCCTGAATTTTATAGGTAAATTTCGCCATTTTCTCGGGATATACGACTTCTTTTAAAAAATCGTTTTTACCTTTCTCGGCTAACATCTTTTCAAGTTCGGGCGCGGCGTCGAAATGACTTTCGAGTATCTCTTTTTTGTAACCGACTATGAAAAGTATATCCGTTATGCCGCTGTTTACCACCTCTTCCGAAATGACCTGCAATGCGGGCTTATTGAGTATCGGAAGCATAGGCTTCGGCACCGCTTTCGTAAAAGGTAAAAACCTCGTTCCGTAACCCGCTACGGGTATTACCGCTTTTCTGACTTTTTTCTGCATCTGTATTCCCTCTTTATTTTTTATTTGAATATTTTTCTTCGACCTCGGTTATCTTGGCAAGTCTGGCAACATGCCGTCCTCCCTCGAATTCGGTCGTTAAAAACGCTTCTACGATTTCAAGCATCACGCCCTCGCCTATAACCCTTTCGCCGAAAGCGATTACGTTGGCGTCGTTGTGCTTACGAGTCGCTACCGCCGAAAAATGGTCGTGGCAGTGAGCGCATCTTATCCCCGGAACTTTATTCGCGACGATGCTCATTCCTATTCCCGTACCGCATATAAGAATACCTCTGTCATAGCCGCCGAAAGCGACCGCTTCCGCGACCTTCTGACCGTATTCCGCGTAGTTGCAGGACTCCTTGTCGTAAGTTCCGAAGTCCTTGTATTCGTATCCGTTTTTCTCTAAGTATTCGATCAGCGTCGGTTTTAAGTTTATTCCCGCGTGATCGCAACCTATTGCGATTTTCATAGTAATCTCCGTATTTTTTAAAGACTTTTACGTCTCGTATTTTTTACAGGCTTTGGATAGCCTGTTCATAATTCCGACGTCAACGTCGCTTCCCGTATCGACCTCGAAAGCGATTAAAAGGTCGGCTGTCTCTTCACCCTCGTGAAGTTTGTCGTAGAGGTTGAATGCGATTTCCTCGGCGGTTTTTCCGAGCGACAAAACGTTGCCTTTTATATTCTTCGCAGCGGTTTCGTCGCACATAAAATAAGGTCTTAACCCCTTGCTTTCGTACTCGTCGTAAAGGCTCTGAGCCTTTTTATAGTCGTCTCTTTTGAATAACGCCGTTTCGCACTTCGGGCAGTAATGCCTGTATTTCATACCCGGCGCTCTTATTTTATCGGTCGGTTTATTCTGAGAATACTCGCATTTTCCGACGACGTTTCTTATCATTTCGGCGGTGACAAGCCCGCTCCGAAGTATTATCGGCGTGTCGGTCGTAACGTCTAAAACCGTGCTTTCTATACCGCCTTTACACTTTCCGCCGTCTAATATCAGCGGTATTTTGCCCTTTAAATCCTCGTAAACGTGCATTGCCGTTACGGGACTTGTATGCTTCGACGCGTTTGCCGAAGGCGCGGCTATCGGAACGTCAACCGCCCTCAAAAAAGCCTGAGCGCCCTCGTCGGACGGTATTCTTATTCCCACCGTGTCGAGACCGCAGGTCGCAACGGGGCTTATCATTCCCTTGCTTCTATAAACCATTGTAAGTGGTCCGGGCAGGAACGCTTTTCTGAGCGCGTAAACATAATCGTGTTCTACGGTTACGAGTTTGTCTACGTCATAATCTTTATGAACGTGAACGATTAAAGGATTGTCCGAGGGTCTGCCCTTAGCCTCGAATATTTTCTTCACCGCTTCGTCGCTGTACGCTATCGCGCCGAGTCCGTAAACGGTCTCCGTAGGAAAGCCGACTATTTCCCCGTTCAAAATGTAATCTTTCGCAGATTTCAAGGAATTATCGTCGATTTTGAGAACTTTTGTGTTATACGTAAATTCGTTTTTATCGTTATCAGAAGACGTCATTCGTTTCGTCACCGCCTTCGTAAGGTACTTCTCCCGCCTCTTCGCCGCCTACGTTGTCGTCTATGTTTCTGAACTCGTGCGGGGTTCTCTGCGGTCTTTCGGGCGGAACGTCGATATCGTCCGCAAAGCCTACGGGAGGATTTACGAACTTGGAATTTTCACCCTTGAAGAGAAGGCTGAATCTGTTGCACTCGCCCGCTCTGTTTTTCGCAAGTATTATCTGGGCGACGTTCCTCTTGACCTTATTCTGCTCCAACTCTTTTTCTTCGGCTACAAGGTCGGGTCTATGAATGAACATAACTATGTCCGCGTCCTGCTCGATTGCTCCCGACTCTCTCAGATCGGAAAGCACGGGTTCCTGTCCCTTTCTGCTCGTAACCTGACGAGACAACTGCGAAAGGGCTATTACGGGAATATCGAGTTCCTTCGCTATCATTTTAAGTCCTCTCGATATTTCGGTAATTTCCTGCTGACGGCTGTCGCTCTTCGTCTGAGCGTTCATAAGTTGAATATGGTCGACTACGATAAGGTCGAGCCTGCCCTCACGGCTTTTGAGCCTCCTGCACTTTGACAGAATTTCGGGACAGGTCGTCATCGAAGTGTCGTCTACGAAAATTCTCGTGTCCGAAAGAATTTTCTTCGAGTTCCAAAGTCTCTGCCAGTCGTCGTCGTCGAGTTCGCCCGAAAGAGCCTTTTTGTTCGATACGTTTGCAACCGAACACATCATTCTCTGCCCGAGTTCAGCCTGCGTCATTTCGAGAGCGAACACCGCGCATACCGCTTTCTCTCTTATCGCTATGTTCTCGACGATGTTCATTGCGAACGTGGTTTTACCTATGGACGGTCTCGCCGCAAGTATAATAAGGTTGCCTGCGTGAAGTCCGTTCGTAAGCTTGTCGAGACCCGTAAAGCCCGTCTTTAAGCCCTGAAAGTAGTTCTTATCTTTTTGAATGTTTTCGAATTTTTCGAGTATGCCCGTAAACGTTGTGTTTATATTCGCGAGCGTACTCGTATCGAGTTCTTCGGATATGTCGTAAACGCATTTTTCGGCGAAAGCCACCGACTTTATATGGTCGGACGAATTTCTCGCGTCTTCGGAAATTTTATCCGCGCTTCTTATGAGTTTGCGAAGCGTTCCGTCTCTCTTGACTATTTCGAGGTAATAGGCGTAGTTCGCCGCGGACGGAGTCATTCTCGCAAGGCTCGTAAGATAATCTATCCCGCCCGCCTTGTCCAAAGTAGCCGATTTTTCCAATGCGTCCGAAAGGGTTACGAGGTCTACGGGTACGTTCGAGGCGAATACGCTCTGCATTCCCGAAAATATCAATTTGTGCGATTCGAGATAAAAATCGCTTTCTTTCAGTTTCGTCATTATCTCGAATTGCAATTCCATATCGATGAGTATAGACCCGAGTATCGACTGTTCGGCTTCGAGACTATACGGCATCGAATTTGGTTTTACCTGTTGCGGCATAAAATTATCCTCTGTTAAATATTTTCAAATTCTTCCAAAGTATCTTCAAACGACTTCATAGCCGCTTTGAAAGCGTCTTTCTCGTTCAGGTCTACGCCTGCGAGTTTCAGAAGTTCGACGGGGCTGTCCGAACCGCCAGAAGACAGGAACCTGAAGTAGTCCTCAACAGCCTTATCGCCCTCTTTGTAAATTCTCTCTGCGATAGAAATCGCGCTTATTATTCCCGTCGCGTATTTATAAACGTAGAAAGAAGTATAGAAATGCGGTATTCTCGCCCACTCGTAAGCGATCTCGTCGTCGGATACTATGTCGTTACCGTAATATTTCTTGTTAAGTTCGAGGTACTTACCGTTAAGGAAATCTTTCGTGAGCGGAACGCCCTTTTCCGCCGCGTCGTGAGCGATGTACTCGAATTCGGCGAACATAGTCTGACGATAAAGGGTGGTTCTTATCATATCCATATAATAAGAACAGAGATATTTTTTAAGCGACTTGCTTTCGGTGTTTTTAAGCAGATACTTCAAAAGCAACACTTCGTTTACCGTACTTGCTACTTCCGCTACGAAAATCTTGTAATCGCACTTCGATTTCGGTTGAGCGGCGTCTGATTTGTAAGAGTGAATAGAATGTCCGAGTTCGTGAGCGATAGTGAAAATATCGTGTATCGTCGGCTGATAGTTCAAAAGAACGTAAGGATGCGGAAGAGCGTAAACGCAGATACTGTACGCGCCGCTTCTCTTGCCGTCAGTCTCTTCGACATCTATCCACCCTTCGTCGTGAGCGGTCTGCAAAAGTTTGCCGTAATCTTCGCCGAGCGGAGCCAATCCTTTTCTTACAAGTTTGAACGCGTCTTCGTAAGGCATTGTTAAATCTTCGTTCTTGACAATCGGCGTGTAAATGTCATACATGTGCATTTCGTCTAAGCCGAGAGCCTTTTTCCTGTCCGCTATATACCTGTGCATAAGCGGAAGACCGTCGTGAACGCACTCTAAAAGGTTTTCGTAAACTCTTGCCGAAACGTCTTCGTTTTCGAGAGCCTGCGAAAGGCAGCTGTCGTATTTTCTTACCTTAGAAAGGAAAACGTCCTTGTTTACGTTTCCTATATAGGTAGCGGAAATGGTGTTGATAAGCGAAATATAGGCTTTATAGTACGCTTTAAACGCCCTCTCTCTTACGTCTCTGTCTTCAGACTGCAAAAGTAAACCGTACATTCCGTGCGTGACTTTGACAGGCTTTCCGTCCACGTCGATAGTCGGGAACGGCATATCGGCGTTATCTATCATAGAGAAAATGTCGTGAAAACCGCCGAACACCTGTCCTCCCATTGCGAGTATGTTCTCGCTTTCTTTCGAAAGAACGTGCTTCTTGCGTTTCAGAAGGCATTTAAGGTTGTAGTCGTAATCTTTAAAATCGGGATCGGCGATTACCTCCTCGAGATATTTTTCGGGAAGAGACGTAAGTTCGGGAGTCATAAACGATATACTCGAACTGTACGATATAATCACGTTTTCGACTCTCGTTAAAAGAGCCTGCGACTCGGAATCTCTCGTGTCGAGATCCTTTTTCATATATGCGTAAACGTCGAGTTTTTCGAGGTCGGTATCGATCTCGTCCATCTTTTTAAGGCACTCCAAAAGCGTCTTTTTGTCAGAAAGTTTACCCTCGTACGCGGACATATCGGCAATTTTCGACACCTTGTCCAAAAGCGCGTCGAATTCCGCAACGTCCTTAAAAATATCGGTAAGTCTCCATTTGAGATTTTCCGCAACTTCGTTTCTGTTCTTTGACATAATGTTGTCCTCCGTTTTTATTTATTTGGCATTTCCTCGAAAACGTCTTCTTCGCTTTTAAGTCCGTAAGAAAGAAGAACGTTCGAGTAAGTAACGTATTTGATAATGTCTCCGTTTTTTAAATTCGGCATAGGCTTTTCCTTATCGACGAGAACGTGTCTCCGCATATACTCCTGCGTTTTGTCAGACCATTCGAGTACGACCATAACGCGGAAATCTACGTTTCCTACCTCGTTTATATACCCTTCGTTCTGCAAAAACGTACTCTCGTTCATAATTTTCTGCCCTGTCTTAACGTCTTCGAGAAGCCTGAAATAATATTTCGCCCTCTTGTAAGGTATTCCGAGATATACGAAAGAAAATATGATTTCCACACCCGTTATAACGCATACCAGAGCAAGATATAAGTTCTTTTTTGCCGTAAGCTCGGGGGTACTTAAATACGGCAATTCCAAAAAGAATACGAAAAAAGTTACGCAGGCGGCTAATCCCACGCCGATTATCGCAAGGTAAATGTAGAAAAGTCTTCGTTTTAATTTCAAAGCGTTTTCATAATCGCTTTCGGTATATACGTTCGTCATTTATTGTAAAAAATCACTCCTATGGTATTGTAACCGCAATGGCTCGTAACCGTACTGCCCGCAGTCGTTTCTATAATTTCGTCGAACTTAAACAAATTCTTCACGCCATCCGCAACGAGGTCGACGAGTTCTCTGTCGGACGGGCTGTGAGTTATAAAGCATCTCTTCGGATCGTAGTTCGGATTTTCATCCGCAATATCTTTGACGTACTGCGTGAGACAGCGAGCCATATTGCCCATGTATTTTTTCTTTACCCCGAGCGCGCCGTCGCTTATAGCAATCGACGGGTGGATTTTAAGAACTTTGGAAGCAACCATCGCAACCGACGAACATCTTCCGCCCTTATGAAGAAAATCGAGCCTGTCAACGACGAAAGATATCTGAGATTTATCTCTTTTCGCCTCTATTTCGCCAATTATCTCCTCTGCGGTTTTGCCTTCTTTCAAAAGGTCGCAGGCTTCAAGTAATTGTATGCCCTGTCCAGAAGATAGCGAATAGGAATCGACGACGAATACGTTTTTAAGTTCCTCTGCCGCTTTAACCGCGTTCGAATAACACGAAGAAGCCTTAGACGATATGCAGAAGTGAATAACCTGCTCGTTATTTTCGAGAAGTTTTTCAAAATACTCCTTGTATGCGTAAATACCCGTCGCGGCAGTTTTCGGAAGAACGTTCGTTTTTTCAACGTACTCCAAAACCCCGTTCGCGTCTATATCTATCGTGTCTCTGTGTTCTTCCGTACCGAGTAAAATAGTTATCGGACAAAGAGAAATTTCGTTTTCGTCGATTATGCTTTGCGGCAAATCGCAGGTAGTGTCTGAAGAAATCAGTATTTTTTTCATATTATTATTCTCCGTAAATCATTAGTATTTTTTTATTTAAGACCGATAAAAGAGCGGGCTTTCAGACTGAGGTCGGACCAGAAAACGTAGTATTTTTTTATTCTTTCCCGATTTTTTATCGACCACTCGGGAATAACTCCGACCACGTCGTCAAGAGTAATACCTTTCAACTCGCGGTCCACGTCCTGTTTTCTGCTGTCGTGGCTGTTGCTTCTGTTGTCGCCCATAAAGAATATTTCGTTGTCTCCGAGCGTTATTTCCGCGCCGCCGCGAAAGTCTTCGCTATCTCTCAGTCCGCTTGCGACGTAAGGTTCGTCAAGCAGCGTGAAATTTTCTTCGCCCGCTTTTCGAAGATATACTCTTCCGCTCTTTATTTTCAGAGTGTCGCCGGGCATGCCGATTATTCTCTTGATGTAATTCTTTTTCGCGTTGATTTTTATAATTACCACGTCTCCCCTTTCGGGCTTCGCGAGTTTGTCCATCATAAGCCAGTCGTCGTTGTAAATCGTGTAATTCATAGAATCTCCCACGATATTGACGGGCGACAGCCAGAACGCCTGAACAAACGAATAGAAAAGCATCAGAATCGCAAGTACAAGGAGTACGACGTCGAAAACGCTCGTTTTCTCGTATTTTTCCCGACCTAAAAGCCTCGATGATAACGCCTTGCGCGTATTTTGTATTTCGTCGTTTTCCATTTTAAATTATCAGAATATTGTTGACCGCATATTTCCCGTCCGATTCTATCCGAAGCGCGAAAATGCTTCCGAAGTCGCGTATGCTCATACCTTCGACAGATTTGAAATCGCCCGTTTTAACGGTAACGTTCTGCCAGAATCCTCCGCTTTTAAGATCGAACGAGTAAAGAAACTCTTTTACGCCCGCCGAAGTATTCGCCATAAACACGAGCCTTACCACGCAGAATTCCGCGCTGTAAAAGTCCATCTTGAGTATGGAATTTTCGTCAACCTTACAAGACGGCTCGCTGAATTTGTAACTGATAAGTCCGCAATGGCTATATGCGCCGCTAATGCCGTTCGCGCCCTTGACAAGTTCTATAAACCTGCCTTCGTCCACAAAAATACCGTTTACTCCCTCGGCGTTTTTATCGTAGAAAGTTATACCGTCGAGACCGTCTCTGCTCGAATATACGAGATTCGATTTCTTCGACGACTCTCCGTCCGTTTTTTTGTACGCGAGTTTCGACGAAACGGTAACTCCGTTTTTATATCTCACTACAGCGAAGGCAAACACGTTCTGAGTGCTGCCGCTCACGATGTACTCGAATTCCTTTTCACCCTCCGCCGCGTCTCCTACGAAGTTACAGAAGTTCCAGTTCCGAAGAGCCGAATTCATAACTCCCTCGTTTATGTAGACTTTCGCGTCCTCGACTTTCGCCTCGGTAGAATACTTCAGTTTTATGGAAAGGTAGTTTCCGTCCTTTTCTATCGCCACTTCGGGCGTAGACGGGAACACTACGTTCGATTTGCCGAATTCTTTCAACAGAAACAGTTCGGAATCTCTCTTACAATACTCGTCGAGATACTCGTTAAAACTCGGCGCGAAATTAAAAGAACATTTCACGTCCGTTGCGAGTCTCGAAAGTGTATCGAGCGATCTGTCGAAATCAAAGTTTTCGCTGTTCGTGGAGGTCAAAAACAAAACGGGGCAACTGACGTACTGCGCGTAGGCGTGAGCGTCTACCGCCGCTATAAATTTCCGTCTCTCCTCGTTCATCTCGAAATCTTTTTCGGCAAACTTGGGCATACCCTTATAAGCCGACCAGCCCGCTCCGAACATAAGCACGGCGCAACCGATACGATTGTCAACGGCGGCGGTCTGCCAGCCTATATTCGCGCCGTTCTTGACGCCGATAAGCCCTATTTTTGAAGCGGTCGGCGAAAGTTCTTTCAGAAAGGTTACGGCGTACCTCGCGACCGCTACCCACTCGTACCAGCAAGTCTCTCTCGCGCTTCTGTCAACGAAGTCCATACTTCTGCCTCTCGTCTCGTAGTTGGCGTAAGAAACGGACTCGGGGTAAACCGTGTAATTATCCGCGCCGTCGCGCTTGCCGTACATATCGACCATGAGTACGTTGAAACCGCATTTGACGTAGTCAAGAACCTGTTCGTAATTCAGTTTCGCCGTAACGTCGGGAATATATAAAACGCTATCGTGACTTTCGCCGTCGTCGGGAGTAAAATACGTTCCGAATATTCTGACGCGTTCGTTTCCCACGGTTCTGCCCGAGAAAAAATACTCTCTGTGAATTACGCTGTCGTAACGTATTTCGCTGAGCATATTAGCCTTTGTCGGCTGTGTTGCGTCAAAGCCCTCCCAGAGGGAAACGGGCGTTAAAAATGCAGACGTATGAATCATTGTGTCTCCGATGTATTTTAACTTATATATAATATTAACATCTATGATTATACAACATTTTTTAAAATTTTGCGACAAATATTAAGCGTTTTTTTGACATTTTATAAAAATTTTTCATAATTTTGTCAATCTCCGCAATATAATCGTTAATCCGTAAATTACACCTTCGTCGGCTTTCGTTTCGTAATAATCTTCAAAATCAACGTAAATATCGGAAAATATCAAATGTTTTACGTTTAACGTAAGAATATTTTACAAAAAATTGCGTTGCGTTCGTTTTTAATACTTTACACTAAATGTTGTGTTTTGTTTCGGCGAACGGAAAAAAACTTGATTTTTAAGAAATAAAGTAATAAAATATACAAGCGTATTATGCGGCGAAAAGAAAAACGACAAAACTTATTCGCCACGGAGAAACAATGCCTTTTTGTTCATTTACAAAGGATTCGGTAACGAACGCTTCTACGATTATCGATAATAAATTCATCGCTTCGTACCTACCCGAAGCGAACGGAGACGCCGTCAAGGTTTACCTTTACGGGCTTTTCGTATGTCAGACGAGCGACGAAGATATTACGTTCGACAAGTTCTGTGAAAACGTAAAACTCGAAAAAGAAGAGGTTTGCGACTGCTTTAAATTCTGGGAAGAATTAGGGATCGTGAACGTTATTTCCGAAGAACCGTTTATTGTAAGATACCTTCCCGTAACCTCGGCGAGACCGAAAAAATACAACGCCGAAAAATACGGCGAGTTCAACAAGGCTTTGCAGGTCCTTATCCCCGAGAGAATGATAACTACGAACGAATACTCTTCGTACTTCTCCCTGATGGAAGAAAACTCGGTCAAGCCCGAGGCTCTTTTGATGATAGTCAAGTACTGCGTAGACTTAAAGGGCGGCGCGATAGGCTGTAAGTACATATTGAAAGTTGCGGGCGACTTTATAGCAAGAGGCATTACGACAACCTCTAAAATCGAAAAGGAATTATCCGACTACTCTATGCGTTCGGGAGAATTCGCTTCGCTTATGAGCGTTGTTTGTCCGAACAGAAAGCCGCAAATCGAAGATTTGAAACTCTTCGAAAAATGGAACAAAAAACTGCTCTACGATATCGACGTAATAGAATTTATCGCAAAAACCGCAAAAATTAAAAGCGTGGAAAAACTCGATAAGGAAATAGAATTTCTATACGCCAACAAGAAATTTTCGGAAAGCGAAATAGCAGATTATTACAAGTCGAAAAACAAGACGAACGAAATAGCGTTTGCAGTAAACAGAGCGCTTTCCGTTTACACGGAGGTTATCGATCCCGTATCCGAAAACTACGTAACGCCGTGGCTCAATATGGGTTACGACGAGGAAACTCTCGTATTTATTGCGACGTACTGTTTCAAAAAGAACAGGCGTTCGTTAGAAGAAATGAACGAAATAATCGAGAAACTTTATAAAAACGGCTTGATAACCCTGAAATCCATAACGGAATACTTAAAGGCAATCTCGTTAGACGACGAGTTCATCCGTTCTCTGCTCTCCGTTTGCGGACTTTCGAGAAGACCGACCGAATGGGACAGACAGAATTTAAAGACTTGGAGAGGATGGAACTTCTCGGACGAAATGATTGCCGAAGCGTGCAAAATCGCATCGGGTAAATCAAACCCGATGGCTTACGTTAACGCCGTCCTTTCGGGGTGGAAATCGGACGGGATATTTATACCCGATAAGATACCTACATCCCCGCGGACGGAACGCAGAAGCGGTTCAGCAATAAAGACAAGAAACTACACGAAGGAGGAGTTCGACGCTCTCATCGACAACATTGACGACGTCGAGTTTTAAAGATGATTTACAGCGATTCTCTGCTCAAAGAAATTCGTTCGGAATACGATAACCGCAGAAAAAATGCCGAGGAGTCCGTCTCTTATTACGAGGAAATCTTAGAAAACGACGAAGAATATCTGAGCGCGTTGAACGAGTTTAATTCGGCAAGACTTAAAAAAAGCAAAGCAAACTATTCGGGCGACCGAAAACTTTTAAAAGAGGCAGAACAAGAACTTGCGGAATCAAAAAAGAAAATGACCGCAAGAAAGAAGCAACTCGGCATTTCCGATGATAAACTGACTCCGAAATACCGCTGCCCTTACTGTAACGACAGCGGATACACTACAGACGGAAAAAGATGCAAGTGTTTCAATCAGGTTGCCACGCAGATTATTTTAAACGAACTCGGGATAGAAGAAAAACCCCTGCCCGACTTTTCGGAAACGAAATACGAGGACAAAAACGGGCTTAAAAAGATTTACGAAAAATTTTCGGCGTACTGCGATAAGTTCGGTAGAAATTCTAAAAACATCGTAATTTCGGGAAGCGTCGGAACGGGAAAAAGTTTTCTATCGGGCTGCATAGCGAACGCGCTTAAAAAGAAAGACTTTAACGTTATATTTATCACGGCTTCCGAACTCGACGTTATTTTTCTCAAGTATCACGTTTCGCCCGTTTATGAAAAATCGTTTTATCTGAGTATTCTGACGGGTTGCGATATGCTCGTTATAGACGACCTCGGGACAGAACCGCTTTATAAAAACGTGACCGAGGAATATCTTCTGACGCTTTTTTCCGAGAGAAACGCGAAAGGAATGCCGTACATAGTAACCACCAACCTCGACCAGAATCAACTTTTGGACAGATACGGCGACAGAATTTTGTCGAGATTAAACGACAAAAAAACAGGCGTTCGCATAGAAATCAACGGCGAGGATTTAAGACGGCTTAAATAATCGGCAATGCAAAATATATTTTTTATAAGGAAGAAATATATTTACTTTTTACTTTTAGTTATTTCGTTATTAACCTCTATCGCCTCGGAGAGCAGAGTCTCCGAGCCACTTTCCCCAAAGGGGAAAGCAAGAAAAATAGACTTTTTAACATTAGAGATTGTTTTAAATCGCCATTGTTTTAATTATTTTTCTTACAAGACAAACAATACGACCTTGCTTTCCCCTGTGGGGAGAGTGGATTTTAGGAGCAAAGCGACTAAAAGACGAGAGAGGTCTTACGCGTTAAAGACATTTTAAGCGTTTATACTGTTTTATCAAAAATAAAAACTGCGGTCGGCTCAATAAAGTCGATTCGCAGTTATTTTTTTTTCATTATCTTATTTGTATTGGTCGTCGTCGAGTATTCTGATAAACTCTTTCAACGCAAACGAGTGTTCCGCGCCCTCTTTACTTACAACTACGCCCGTCATTCTGAGCGGAAGTTTCGGCGTAACGTTAATTTCATATAATTCGCGTCTGTTTAATTCATCGAGGACGTATCGTCTCGGCACGCATGCAATTCCCAATCCGTTTTTAGCCATCTCCACAAGAAGTTCAACGCTTCCTATTTCGAATTCGGGTACTATCGTGATGTTGAGGGATTCCAGAAAGTTGTATATTTCTTTCGCCGTAGTAGTACTGTTATCGAGCATAAGAACGGGATAATTCGGCATATCTTTAAGTTCGATGGTCTTGTCGAAAAGGTCGGAATATTTATCGGAACAGACGAAAATATCCTCGATTTCACCCGTCTGACCCGACAGAAGAATATCTTTGTCGTATACGGGCAGGTTTATAAGCCCCACATCCGCTTTATGCGATTTTATAAGTTCGATAGTCTCTTTCGAAGTACTGTCTTTAAGCGTAATGGTAACGTTCGGATAGAGTTCGTGATATTTTTTTATATATCTCATCAAAAAATGAGTAATATTTATGTCCGACGCGCTTATTCTCAGCGTTCCCGTCGCTATATTTCTGATTTCCTTGAACTTATCCTCCGCGCCGTCAAGCATTTTCAGGGCTTTTTCTACAATCGAAAGCATCTGCACTCCGCCCGTTTCGGTGAGTTCCATTCCGCGACTTACTCTGTTGAAAAGTTTACCGCCGAGTTGCGTTTCGAGTTGCTTAATTGCCTGCGAGACCGCAGGTTGCGATATATACAACTCTTCCGCCGCTTTCGTTAAACTTCCGCATTTCGCCACGGTGTAAAATACTCTGTAAAGGTCAAGATCTACCATTTGTCACTCCTCCGTTTCTCATTTGCCGACGCAAAATTTACTGAAAATTTCGTCTATTATCCTCTCGTTTGCCGTCTCTCCGCTCACTTCTCCCAAACTGTCCCACGCGTCTTTAATATCTATGGTCGTTAAGTCCGCCGTGTTCAGTTCAAAACCGTTTATCGCTTCGCATATTGAATTATATGCGTTTTTCAATGCGTTCAAATGCCTTTCTTCGGTCAGAAAATCGCCGTCGTAGTTTATTTTGCCGCCGAACGCCTTGTCCGTCATCGTTTCTTTTAATTTGTCTATACCCTCGCCCGTTTTCGCCGAAACGTAAACGTCCGCTTTTATATCGTTTTTTTTCGTCAAATCCGACTTGTTTCCGACGATTATCCTTTCTTTACCCTCGGTCGCTTTTAAAACTTCCTCGTCGTCCTCTTGTAAAGGGGAAGAAGCGTCGAGTACAACCATAATCAAATCGGCTGCATTCAGTATATTTTTCGACTTAATAATGCCCGCCGTTTCGATTTCGTCGCCGCTTTCTCTTATCCCTGCGGTATCGCTGAGACAAAATCTCACGCCGTCTATATCGATATCACCCTCAACTACGTCTCTCGTCGTACCGGCAACGGACGAAACAATCGCTTTATCGCAGTTCAACAGTTCGTTTAAGATAGAACTCTTGCCTGTATTCGGTTTTCCTACGATTGCGACTTTTACGCCGTTTTTAATCTTTTTGCCCGTTCCGTATTTTGAAATAATTTCAGCCGTCTCGGCTCTGACCTTTTCCAAAGTCGCCTTTACCGTATCGAAATTATCTTCGGTTACGCCCTCTTCGGGATAATCTATACCCGCCTCGATAAAAGCCAACGCGTATGTAAGTTCGCCTTGCATCTCCTTTATTTTAGCGTTGAGTTTTTCCCTGTAAAGATAATAGCCCGCTTTGACCTCTCCGACGCTTTCGCTGTTAATCATATCGATTAACCCCTCGCAAGAGGAAAGGCTCATTTTGCCGTTTAAAAACGCCCTTTTCGTATACTCGCCCCTCGTTGCGGGAATCGCTCCGAGTTCAAAAACGCGTTTTAAAATTCCTCTCGTGATTGCGTAGCCGCCGTGACAGTGCAACTCGACCATATCTTCGCCCGTATAACTTTTCGGGCCCTTGAAAAAAACGCACATTCCGAAATCGGTAAAACTGCCGCCGTCGATTTCGCCGACGTACATTTTATACGGCTCGAAGTCTTTAACCGCCGTTTTTCCGAGCGGTCTGAACGCCTTTTCGGCGATAGCGAGCGAATCGCTTCCGCTTATTCTTATAATGGCAACCCCGCCCACTCCGGGGGCGGTGGAAATCGCCGCAATGGTATCGCTTTTCATATCTTAAAACAACGAATCGGAATCGTCGCCGTTTCCTCCGCGGTCGTCTTTCTTGCCTCCGTTTTCGTTTGAATCGGCATTGTTATCCGAACCGAAATCCGCGAACGGGTCGTCAAAAGACGAACCGCTTGTTCCGCTCGTCCCGTTTTTATCGCTGAAATCGCCGAACGGATCGTCCGCTTTGTCGTCCGTTTTCGCATTGTTAAAGTTACCGTCGTTATTATTTCCGTAAGGATTATACCCACCGCCGTAGCCGTAATAAATTCTGCGTTTTTCAAGAACTTCGTCGTAGTTTACTGCATTGGCGTTTCTCAGAGAGAATACGAATATTCCGTACAGCAAAGGAGTGCCGAGAACGACGTTGAAAATTATCGATAAAACAAGGTGAGTGTTTGCCCTGAACGGACTGTAAGTTCTGAAAATATCGAAAAATATCATAGCGATAAATACGATATAAACGATTTTTGCAATCCTCATTATATTCGAAATTACGTCCGCAGTTTTAATCGATCCGCTGAACATATCCGCCGTGATTTTTCCCTGCGCGGCTATATCCGATAAAATACCGATGGAAAAAGCCAAATCGGTGATAGCGGATAATAAAATATAAAGACCTATCGCAGATACCGCAACTATGGGATACGGTTTATGATTTTTAAGCGCGTTACAATCGGAACGAAGACTGTTTGCCATAAACAAAGCGTAAAAAGGAACGAAGCACAACTTCGGATTTTTTAAGCCTCTGTTTTTAGCCATCTTGTATAAACCGAAAGATCTGAAAAGATAATATATGACGTACACGCCGAATATTATCCCCAAAATCATCCAGAGATAGGTAAATACGCCGCTCGACGACAGAACAAGGTTGGACGGATCAGACGTTATGCCATAGTCCACGCCTTCTTTAATCTGCTGATTCCACATATCGCATAACGTAGATTTAATAACCGAAAAGAAATAATAAATAATAGTTAAAATCGAATATATCATAACACTCCTACAAAAACAACTGAATTATCGCGAACAAAAACGCCGCCGAAAAAACAACTACCGATATGGCAAACGGCGATTTTGCGTTTAACTTTCTGTACTTACCGCCGATATAAAACAACTTTCCGCCGTTCTCGCCTCTCGGCTTCATTTCGGCTTTAACCTGACAGTCGAGTAAGTACTCCATGTCGTTTTCTTTTACGCGGTAAAACTCACGTTTTTCGTATTTATTGACTTTTCCGTCGCCCGAGATACTCTTTTTCTGATTATCGAAAGCGAGTTTCATAAAATACGCAACGCTGACGACAAGGAACGAAACGCCTATCAGAATAAGCATGCCGTCCACGGCTTTGTTTACGGTCGTGAAAACCACGCCCGCCGAGCCGTCGTCATATATCAGAATCCCGTAAATTACAGCAAACAAATTGTTGGTAAAATGCATTACCGAACCGACGAGATAGTTACGGGTTACCGAAACCGCCGAAGCAATCGCTACGCCGCCTATAAATTGAAGAAGAAGTTGCGAAAAATTGCCGTGCATAAGCGAAAACGCAAGGGACGATACAATTACGGCGGTAACTCCACCGAACTGTTCGAGACCTCGCATCACAACTCCTCTGAAAAGCATTTCTTCGCAAATAGCGGGAAGAACGGATATTGCAACGACGTACACGAAAGCATATAAACCTGTAAGAGGTGAAAAACGTTGTTCGATACCCGAAGACGAGCCGAAAATAAATTCGGCGTCGTCCGAGAACTGCATGTGAACGTAATAGAACGTGAGCATTACGCCCATAATCAGCAATACCGACATTAAAATCTGAACGCCGTCTTTCTTCGCCTCGTAGCCGCCGCCCCTGAAAGGATTGACTTTTCTCACTGCGGAAATTATATACGCGACCAAAAATATCGCCGATTGCGAAATAATCAAATTCAATAGAAGATACAAGTAAGTATCGTAATTGTACGCGGAAAGAAGAAGATCCCGACAGGTATATTTTACAACGTACGGCAAGCAGAAAAATACGGTGAGAATAACGAGATAACATATTCCGCCGTCGAGAGCGTTGAACCTGTTGGGGTTATATGAAAAATTGTCTCTTTTTTTCGCTTTGCCCGCCATAATAATTAAGCCTTGTATTCATCGAGTAATTCTTTAACTCTTCTTTCGATTTCCTCGGCGGCTTTGCCCATGGTAACGTCGCCTTTATACGACTTGTCTCTGTAAGAAATTTCAACGACCCCTCTGTCGCACGTCTTCTGACTTACGACCGCCCTTATCGGAATTCCGAAAAGATCGGCGTCGGCAAACATAGACCCTGCCCTTACGTCTCTGTCGTCGTAAAGAACCTCTATGCCTGCGTCCGAAAGGGTTTTGTAAAGTTCGTCGGAAACTGCTTTGACCTTTTCGTCCTCAGACTGCAAACAGCAGATCTCCACCTGCCACGGAGCGATAGGCATAGGCCAAACGGGACCGTAAGCGTCGTGCTGTTCCTCGCAGATAGAGGCGCAGAGTCTGCCGACTCCTATGCCGTAACAACCCATAATCGGGTTCTTTCTCTCGCCGTCTTTATCCACGTAGGTCATATTCATAGACTTAGTATACTTCTGTCCGAGTTGGAATATGTTTCCGACTTCTATTCCTCTTTTCAAGGTTATCGTCGGCTTTCCGCATATCGGACAAATGCCGCCGTTATACGCCTTCGCAACGTCAACGTATTCGACCTTTCCTACGTCTCTTTCGATATTCATTCCGACGTAATGGTAATCTTTCTCGTTCGCTCCGCATACGAAACTCTCTATGCCTTTAAGCGAACGGTCAAACACCACCTTTGCCTTAGCGTTAAAGCCGACGGGGCCTATAAAGCCTGCGACTATTCCGCTTTCTTCGTTCACGCCCGCAGCGGGGTGTACTTCGGCTTTGAGATAGTTTCTCAGTTTGGTTTCGTTTACCTCTAAGTCTCCCCTTATGAATACTACGACGTATTCGTCCGTAAGATTTTCCTGATATACGACCGCCTTGCACATAAGCGTGGTTTCTACGCCGAGTTTATGTTTAAGACCTTCTATCGTTTTAACGTTAGGCGTTTCGACTTTTTCAAGGTCTCTCTTTTCGCTTTCTATTTCGTGGGTTATGCAATCGGCAACTTCGACGTTCGCCTTATAATCGCAACCCTCGTTCGAGCAGATTGCCAAGGTGTCCTCGCCTATATCCGTCAGAAGCATAAACTCGTGGGAAACGTTGCCGCCCATCATTCCGCTGTCGCTTTTTACCGCAATAACGTTTTTCGCTCCCGCTCTTTTAAATATGCGGACGTAAGCCTCGTAACACTTTTCGTAATACTCCTCGAGATCGGCTTGCGAGGTGTGGAAAGAATACGCGTCTTTCATCGTAAATTCCCTTACCCTTATAAGACCTCCTCTCGCTCTCGGTTCGTCTCTGAATTTGGTCTGAATCTGATAAATCATAAACGGGTAATCGGTATAGGAAGCGGCAACGTCTCTCGCAAGATGAACGGCTGCTTCTTCGTGGGTCATTCCGAGTACCATTTTCATATTGTTTCTGTCGGTAAAACGAGCCATTTCGCTGCCGATACTCGTATATCTTCCAGATTCTTCCCAAAGAGAAGCGGGCATTACGACGGGGAAAAGCACTTCTTGTCCGCCGATTTTATCCATTTCTTCGCGAATGATTTTTTCGATTTTTGAAGTTATCCTTTTCGCGGGGTTGAACAACGAGTAACTTCCGTTGCTCATATATTTGATGTAACCGCCCTTCATCATAAGAGCGTGACTTGCGATCGTACAGTCCTTGGGCGTTTCTTTATATCTTGCGCCGAGTAAGTTTCTTACAAGCATTTTTAATCTCCGATTACAGTTATAGATAGTAATCATTATATAAAATAAATTGAAAAAAGTAAAGCGATATAATGGTTTTTTGATGAAATTAAAAATTATGCGGCGTATTTTTCCCGACTGTCGGGAGTATAAAATGAAAAATTTAAAGTCGGGCTGAAAACAACCCCTTTTTGCTTGTAAATGGCGAAAAAAAAATGTATAATGGACTTAAGTACGTTTCTTACGACGCACACAGGAGATTTACTAATGGATATAAGTCAACTTTCCGTAAACACGCTGAGGGTTCTTTCCGCAGAGGCAATCGAAAAGGCGAAATCGGGTCACCCCGGGCTTCCGCTCGGAAGCGCGCCGATCGCTTACGCGCTTTTCGCAAAACACCTTAAATTCAATCCGAAAGATCCCGACTTCGCAGACAGAGACAGATTTGTTTTGTCGGCAGGTCACGGCTCTATGCTCTACTACTCTCTTCTTCACTTGTTCGGATACGACGTATCTATGGAGGACATAAAGAATTTTCGACAATTAGGCTCGAAAACCCCCGGCCATCCCGAATACGGAGTTACCCCCGGCGTAGAAACGACCACCGGACCTTTGGGTCAAGGCATAGCGAATGCGGTCGGTATGGCGATAGCCGAAACGATTTTAGCGGCAACTTTCAACAAACCCGATTACGACGTGGTTGACCACTACACTTACGCGCTCTGCGGCGACGGTTGTATGATGGAAGGCATCGAGTACGAGGCGGCTTCTCTCGCAGGCACTTTAAAACTCGGCAAGTTGATAGTTTTATACGACAAAAATAATATTACGATAGAAGGCGATACCGACGGCGCGTTCACGGAGGACGTGGGAAAACGCCACGCGGCTCAGGGCTGGCAAGTCATAAACGTCAAAGACGGCAACGACGTGAGGGCGATTGCGAAAGCAATAGCGAAAGCGAAAGCGGAAAAAGAAAAACCGTCGCTCATAATCGTCAGAACGGTAATAGGTTACGGCTCGCCGAAAGCGGGTTCCGCAGACACTCACGGAGCGCCGCTCGGAGCGGATGGCATCAAGGGACTCAGAGAAAACCTCGGTTACGACTATCCGCCGTTCACCGTTCCCGAAGAAGTAAAGAAATATCACCACAGATATACCACGAAGGGAATACGAATTCAAAGAATATGGAAGAGAACGTTTAAAGCGTATCAGGCGGCATACCCCGAACTCGCTCAGAAATATTCCGACTATATGAAGGGAAAACTTCCGAATTTCTTTAAAGAAAAGCAACTTTACGATTTTCCGAAGCCCGACGCGACGCGAAACACAAGTTCGCAAGTTCTCAATATCCTCGCCGATCTTATACCTAACCTCGTCGGCGGCAGCGCGGATTTAGGTCCGTCGAACAAGTCGGTAATGAAAAACAGAACCTACTACTCTGCCGAAAACAGAAGCGGAACGAATTTCCACTTCGGAATAAGAGAACACGCTATGGCGGCGATTTGCAACGGCATTTCACTTCACGGCGGTTTGAGACCTTACTGCGCGACCTTCTTCATTTTCTCGGACTATATGAAAAACGCAATGCGTTTGTCCGCCTTAATGAACAGAAACGTAACGTATATTCTCACTCACGACTCTATAGGCGTCGGCGAGGACGGGCCGACGCATCAACCCGTCGAGCAACTTGCGGGACTTCGCGCGATACCTAATATGAAAGTATTCCGCCCCGCGGACGGAAAAGAGACGGTCTGCGCGTGGATAACCGCCCTCGAAGAAGAGGGACCGACCTGTATAGTTTTATCGAGACAAAATCTTCCGCAATACGAAGAATCGAACGGCAACGCGTTAAAGGGCGCTTACGTTCTTTCCCGTTCGGCGAAAAACCGTTCGGACGCAATACTGATGGCTTCGGGGTCGGAGGTCGAACTCGCGATGAAGGCGAGAGACGCGTTAAGGCTCGAAGGAATAGACGTAACGGTCGTATCGATGCCCTGTATGGAACTTTTCGATAAACAGAAGCAAACGTATAAAAACAGCGTTTTAAACCCGTCGATAAGAGCGAGAATCGCAATCGAAGCAGGCGCAAAATCGCCTTGGTACAAATACGTCGGATTAGACGGAGACGTTATCGGAATGGACACGTTCGGAGCGTCCGCTCCCTACTCCGCCCTTCTCGAAAAATTCGGTTTCACCGTTGAAAACGTAGTCGAGACGGTCAAAAAGACGATAAACAATTTAAAGAATAAGTAAGCGAAAATTCAGATAAACAGTATAAAAGACCGAGGCTTTTTAGTCTCGGTCTTTTGCAAAAAGATTTCACGCTATATATTATTTTCTTTTTTTTCGGGACGGCGCCCTTATGAACTCTTAAAAATGCTTGCATTTTTAAGAATATGGCGTCCCGTTCGTTTTCCCTATGTCGAATAAGAACCATGATACAGCGATTCAATTCGTTTCTCTCGTTATTTCAATAATTTTATCGCAAGTCATAGCCGCTTTTTGCCTGTGAGAAATCATTACGCAGGTAATTTCTCTCTCGGAAAGATTTTTTAGCATACGACTTTCCGTCTCCGCGTCGAGAGCGGAAGTCGCCTCGTCTAAAAGCAATATCGGTCTACCCGAAATCAACGCCCTTGCAACCGCTAATCTTTGAAGTTGCCCCTCAGATAAGCCAAGACCTCTTTCCCCTAATACGGTTTCGAGTTTATTCGGCAAATCGTAGACAAATTCGCAGCAACAATCCTTTAAAGTTTCCGCAATTTCGCAATCATTGACAGCGCCGTCGGTAAAAAAAGTCAAATTCTCTTTTATCGTTCCCGAAAACAGAAAATTACCCTGCGGGACGTATGAAAACAGGCTCCTCGTTTTTTCGTTAAGCGGAAGGTTCTCGCCGCCGCAACTAACGTAAGCAAAACCGATTTGCGGCGTATAAATTCCGAGCATAATCTTGAAAAGCGTACTCTTTCCCACGCCGGAAACGCCCGAAATAAGAGCAATTTCCCCCTTTTTAATCTCAAAAGACAAACTCTTCAATACGGGTTCGTCTCCGTAAGAAAAACATAAGTTTTCACACCCGATACCCTCGAACGACTTTATAATTTTTTCAGTATTTTCGTCTTTTACCTCTTCCGTACAAACGCCGTCGATTTCGGCAAGGCGTTCCGCGCTCGCCTGTCTTGCTAAGTAAACGGGAATAATCGACGAAAAAGAAGTAAACGGACGTTGCAACTGTTCCATTAAAAGCACGACGGATAGTATTGCGCCGTAGTCGGTCGAACCCTTCAAAATACCAACCGCGCACCACACGACGGCAAATATCATACCCGAGTTGGAAATAAGCGAGTAAATTACGCCGACAACGGAGTTAAGCCTTGCCCTCTCTATCCTTCGATTGTAGTATCTTTTTAGTATATTCCCCGACTTTTTTTCGGTTTTTTCCTCTGCTCCATACGCTTTAATCGTTATCGAAGAGACAATGCTCTCCTGCATAAACGACTTATTTTCGGCGTCCGCAGACATTATTTCCTTTTGGTAAAATTTCAGTTTTTTTCTGAAAATCGCAGTAATCGCAACGAGAAAAACCCCGCCCGCTATCAGTATCGCCGTAAAAATTTTGTCTATAAAAAACAACGCCCCTATACAGCCGATAAGTTGCGTAATCATTCCCGCCGTTGCGGGCATAAGCCCTACGGTATCGTTTGAAATTTCCGCGGCGTCCTGCGTTAGTCTCGAAACAAGGTCTCCGCTATGATATTTCGATATTTCTTTATAGTCGGCCTTGAGAACGCGACCGAAAAGTCTTTTTCTGAGTCCCGTCGATATATCCGCCCTCGTTTTTTCCGAAAAAAAACGAATTAAGGCTTGCAAGGTTATTCTGAAAATTAAAACGGCAAGCAAAACCACGATAAACGTTACAATTCCCTTTTTATCGCCGTCGGTAGCGGAATTAACAAGGAATTTCGTCAAAAACGCGAAGGCGACGGATAAACAGGTAGCGAGTACCGAAGCCGCAGTAAGCGTTATAACGGACCGTTTATATGGTTTTATTTGCTCGTCGAGCCATTCTTTTCCGCTTTGCATTATTTTTTTCCTTTTATTATTCTTTTCAGAACACCCTTTATTCTGCATTTCAGGATTACGAAAAATCTTCTCGGTTTATAAAAACGCAGTCGATTTTTCACATATTTTAAATAACTTTTATCGTTGGGGAAAACCTGTTTTTCGCCCTTGAAATAGGAAGACAGAACGCCTATAACGTTCTCTTCATTTACCCTCTCGTCAGAATAACAGTTATCCCCTCTTATTATATAACCGAAGTCAGTAACCGATATTACGCGGTGTAAAACGTAAGAGTCTCCCCTTGTATACAATGCGACGTCCCACGGTTTTAACCTCTCGGTCTTTTTCTCGATAACCACCACGTCTCTGCCGCTTTTTATCATGGGAAGCATACTGACGCCGCTCGTAGTTCCGACGAATCGCCCTTCCGTTTGCATCAACTCTTTAAGATTGAGTTTATCCGAAAATTGCTCCATATCGCTATTCACCTTTTTCCATAGCGTTGAAAGAAGTCAGAAAAGCCTCGTCCGAAATATCGCATTTCAGAAGATATGACGGAACGGTTTTTATAAGAGTATCGCAAAGTTCCAAAGTCTTTGCAACCGCCACGGGGTCGTTCGGCAATAAAATCTGCGTAAAAATTCTGTCTGCCGCTTCGCCGACGGTCAGCCTCGTTATTTCATTCTTTTTAGCCTGCTCGAGAAAACAAAGCCCGTAAAGTTTACATTTTCCGTTATAGCCGAGCCTTTCTTTGCCCTGCCAAGGCGTGCCGTAGACGATAAACGAATCGCCGTCATACAATAAAATGGGTTTATCGCCGTTTAAAATCTTAGCATTCGGCAAGTTTTTGAGCCACAGCGACGTGTGCGTAGACTTTCCCGTTCCGCTTCTGCCTAAAAAAGCGTAACATTTACCGTCGTACTCGACAACCGCGCAGTGCATGAGAAAGCGATTGAACGTAGGCATACGATTGCATATATTGCGATATATGCAGATGTTTTCGATATATCCGTCGGAAAAGTCGGGAGATTGTTTCTTTTCGGTTGCCAAATCTTCGTCCGAAACCGAAACTTCGAGATCGAAACGTTCCCCGTCCGCCACTAAGTAGTCTTTGCAAAATTTATCCGTAAAAGGAAATCTGTTGTTAATTTTTACGTCCAGATCGGCTATTCTGTAAATCATACCCTAATAATAGCATATTTTGCCGTTAATTACAAGTAAAATAATAAAAAGAGTTGCTTTTTACGGCAACTCTCTCGTTTTTTTAAACGTCTTTGTTCAATACTCTGAACAAAAATTCTTTCGTTCTCGGGTTTTCGGGCTTGTCGAAAATAACTTCGGGGGTATTGTCCTCTGCAATTACGCCATTATCCATAAACACAACCCTCGTCGAAACGTCCCTCGCAAAACTCATTTCATGAGTGACGACAATCATCGTAAGTCCCGATTTCGCAAGGTCTTTCATTACGAGCAGAACTTCGCCCACCATTTCGGGATCGAGAGCCGATGTCGGCTCGTCGAAAAGAAGAACTTCGGCTTCCATGGAAAGCGCCCTCGCAATAGCGACCCTTTGTTTCTGACCGCCCGAAAGTTGCGACGGACGAGCCTTTTCGTATTGTCCCATACCGACTTTATCGAGAAAATATCTCGCCTTTTCGATTGCCGCTTCTTTCGACCGTTTAAGCACCTTTACCTGCCCTATAACGCAGTTATCGAGTACGTTCATATTGTTGAACAGGTTAAACTGCTGGAATACCATACCGACTTTTACGCGGTAAGACTGAACGTTGAAATTTTTGCCGAGTATATCCTCGCCGTGATAATATATTTCTCCGCTCGTCGGCGTTTCGAGCAGATTTATACAACGAAGCATCGTGCTTTTACCCGAACCCGACGCGCCTATAACCGAAACCACTTCGCCTTTTTTCACGGCGAAATCGACGCCCTTCAAAACCTCGTGTTTACCGAAAGACTTCGTTAAATTCTTAATCTCTACTACGTTATCAGTCATTTGGAACTTCCTCCATTTTAACTTTTATCATAGAAGCCGAATCGCTTTGCGATCCGCATATAGTATAATTTTTATTTCCGTCAAGCAATCTTTCGACGAGCCGTAAAAGCCTCGTTATAGTGAACGTCATTATGAAATAAATCACGCAGATAATTGCGTAAGTTTCAAATATAGCGTAGGTCGCTTTGGAGGCCACGGTCGCCTGATAGAAAAGTTCCGCAACGCCGATTACGTTCAACACCGAAGTATCTTTAATATTGATGACAAATTCGTTCGAAACGGCGGGAAGAATATTCCTTACAACCTGCGGCATAACGACGTGAGTCATTATCTGAAAATGCGTCATACCTATAGACTCAGCCGCTTCATACTGCCCCTTATCGACCGAAATAATACCGCCTCTAACGATTTCGGAAATATAAGCGCCCGTATTTATCGAAACGATAATGAGAGCCGACGGCAACAGCGGCAAAGTAGTTCCGCCGCTTAAAAACGCGTAACCCCAGTAAATAACCATCGCCTGAACCATCATAGGAGTACTTCTGAATATCTCGATATAACACGACAAAAGGAAGTTTACCACCCTCTGTATCGCCGCGAGCCACTTTTTCCTCGATAACGGAATAGTTTTGATAATTCCGACGATTATACCGATAAAGAGTCCCGCTACGGTAGACACGAGCGCGATAAGCAGGGTGTTTCCAACGCCGTAAAGAAGTTGTACTCCGTATGTTTTCAGTATATACCCGACCGATTCGAAAAACGTTTTCTCCTCGTCTACCTCGATCGCGAGATTTTTGGCGGAAAGAATAGAATCGAGCATCAGGTCGTCTCTTTCGTCGTCGGAAATATTCTTTAACGCCTCGTTGACCACGGATAAAAGTTTGGAACGCTTTTTAAGCCCGACGGCAAGAGTGACGTTCGACATATCCTCGACTTTAAAACCCGTACCGTCCACGCCGTTATTCGTAAACGGCAGGTAGATAAAATTCGGGTTTGCGTTGCAGTCGGCTTTCGCCCCCGGTTCTTCCGCAATATAACCGTCGATCGTTTTAGAGTTTAACGCGGTAATCATCGTCGGAAAGTCCTCGAGAGCCGTCTGATGTTTTACGTTCGGTATCTGATCCACAACTTCGTCGTGGAAAGTTCCCGCCTGAGCGACGATTTTCGCCCCCGAAAGTTCGGATATTTTCGTAGCGTTCGCATACTCGCCGTCTTTTCTTACAACGACGACGAGATTTGACTCGTAATACGCGTCTGAAAAGTCTATTTTTTCCTTGCGTTCGGCGGTCGGACTCATACCCGCGATAATCAAATCGAGAGACCCCGACCTTACGGACGGTATCAGAGAATCCCATTTATACGCGTGAATTTCGAGTTTCATACCGAGCGATTCGGCGAGTTTTTTCGCGATTTTTACGTCATAACCGTTTGCATATAAGCCGTCTTTTCCGTATATCGGAACGGCGCCGTCGGTATCGTCCTGCTGCGTCCAGTTATACGGCTGATAACCGCATTCCATACCGACTTTCAATACCCCGTCGTCTTTATCCGAACAGGATATGCAGAAAACGGAAAGCAGCGCGAGCATTATCGCAAGTAAAATAAAACTTAATTTTTTCTTCATTTGCTTCTCCTTACTTGAGAGTTGTTAAAATAGGAATAAAAAAATCTCACAGTAAAGCGGCAATGCAATACTGTGAGAACGACGTTCTTTAATATCACGATAGCACTCCGCCAAGCCATAGGCTTTCTGCGACAGTCGTCGACATATTCTGCCGACGCCCAACCTCTTACGCTTCTCAAAAAACGTAATGATTTCGGCAAGCCTTCCTTTCGGGCGATTCCCTTTTGAGCGGTTAAATCGTCGTACTTTTAAGACCCGCGCCTCTACCTCTTTTATTCAATTTTCTTTATTCTACAACAAAACCTTTCAAAACGCAAGCATTTTTAGTATGTTTTTACTTATTTTTTCCATACTCGTTCACGTTCTTTATTATTTCGTCGAGTTTTGCGAGTACTTCGTCTTTGCCTTGTTTAGTTTCCGACGACACGGCGATAACGTTTTTCTCGGTCACGGCGAAAAATCTCGCAATGCTCGCAACGTTCTTTTTAACGTTCATTCTCGAAAGTTTATCCGCTTTCGTCGCGATAAAACTGAACGAAAACGCCGAGGAGTGTAAAAAGTTTACCATGGTAACGTCATCTGCGGTCGGATCGTGTCTTATATCGACGAGAGAGAAAACGTAATCGGCGTTCGATTTGTCGGCAAAAAACTCTTCCATCACCTTGCCCCATCTCTCCTTTTCGCTCTTTGACACTTTCGCATACCCGTACCCGGGGAGGTCGGCTAAAATAAATTCGCCGAGGTCAAAATAGTTTATAAGTCGGGTTCTGCCGGGCGTATCGGAAGTTTTAGCGAGTTTCTTCTGATTTGCAAGCATATTTATAAACGTGCTTTTACCCACGTTCGATTTGCCCGCAACGGCGATTATCGGCTTCTCGCTTTTAACAAACTGAGACGGAGAAGCCGCCGATATAATAAAAGTAGCGTTCTTGATTATCATCTCAATGCCGTAGAAAGAACTTCCCTTAAATCGCTTACGGGAACGAACTTCATCTCCTTTCTTATGTTGGACGGAATTTCTTCCAGATCTTTTTCGTTTTTATCGGGAATAATAACGTTTCGGACGCCTAATCTGTAAGCGGCGAGGGATTTTTCCTTTAATCCGCCTATCGGCAATACTTTACCTCTTAAAGTAACTTCGCCGGTCATAGCGATATCGCCCCTGACCTTTCTGCCCGTAAACGCCGAAGCGATCGCCGTCGTAAGCGTAACGCCCGCGCTCGGTCCGTCCTTCGGAGTCGCGCCCTCGGGAACGTGAATATGGACGTCGTTATTCTCAAACTCCTTCTCGTCAATACAAAGCTCCGTCGAATGCATTTTAACGTACGTCAAGGCGATTTTCGCAGATTCCTGCATAACGTCGCCGAGTTTACCCGTTAAAACGAGATTCCCTTTACCCTTATATAAAGCGACTTCAACGGGAAGAGTCGTTCCTCCGACCTGCGTCCATGCAAGTCCCGTAGCGCAACCGACTTCGTCGTTTCTGAGTTCGTCCGTATAAGAAAATCTGTCCGCTCCGAGAAGCACTCCGACCTCGTCGGCGTCAATAACGTACTTTCTTTTTCTCTTTCCCTCTGCAAACGAGGTAGCCGCTTTTCTGCATACGCCGCCTATTTCTCTTTCGAGATTTCTGACGCCCGCTTCCCTCGTAAACCCGTCTATAAGTCGATAAACGCCGCTTTCCGTAAATTCAATCTTCTTGGAATCAAGTCCGTTTTTCTCTATTTCCTTAGGTACGAGATACCTCTTTGCGATTTCCGCTTTTTCATTTCTCGTGTAGCCGCTGAGTTCGATTACTTCCATTCTGTCAAGAAGAGGCGACGGAATGGTATCGAGCGAGTTGGCAGTCGTGATAAATAAAACCTTTGACAAGTCGTAAGGAATTTCAAGATATCTGTCTCTGAATGTGGAATTTTGTTCAGGGTCTAAAACCTCTAAAAGCGCGCTTGCCGGGTCGCCCCTTAAATCGCTCGAAAGTTTATCGATTTCGTCGAGCAGGACGACGGGATTACAAGTACCTGCGTCTTTCATAGCGTACATAATTCTGCCGGGCATCGCGCCGACGTAGGTCTTTCTGTGACCTCTGATTTCCGCTTCATCCTTTACTCCGCCGAGGCTCATTCGGACGAATTTTCTGTCCAAAGCCCTCGCGACGGACTTTGCGATAGAAGTTTTTCCTACCCCCGGAGGACCGTAAAGACAAAGTATCGAACCGCCGACTTTACCTGTAAGTTTTAAAACGGCAAGGTATTCGACTATTCTCTCTTTTACCTTTTCAAGTCCGTAGTGGTCGGCTTCCAGAATCGCCTCAGCGTCTAAAAGACTTTCCCTATCCTTACTCTCCTCGTTGAACGGTAAATCGAGCAACCAGTCGAGATAGGTGTTTAAAACGGTATAATCGGGCGAGGACGGATTCATTTTATCCATTCTCGAAAGTTCCTTCAAGGCTTTCTCCTCTACTTCGGAAGGCATTTTCTTATCGAGAATACGTTGTTTCAGATTTTCGAGTTCGTCTTCGTCGTCGCCGAGTTCGCTGTGAATGGCTTTCAACTGTTCGCGAAGATAATACTCCCTCTGACTCTTTTCAACGTTGATTTTAACTTTTTCGGCAATGGCCTTTTCGACTTTCGCAATCTCTATTTCCTGCACGAGCAAATTAAGAAACTCATAGAGTTTGGTCTTCGTGTCGGGAATTTCGAGTATGCGTTGTTTATCGCCCTCTTTAAAATTCATATTATAGGTTGCCGCGTAGACGAATTCGAGCGGCTTATCGAGCGCGAGAACGTTTGAAAAGACTTCCTTGTTCGCCTTGACGTTCGGCTGTGACAAAAAGTTCGTGAGTTCCGTTTTTACGATACGCAGATACGCTTCCGTTTCCGTATCGGTAAAATCGCCCTCTATTTCCTTTACCGTAACGGCAAAATACTTATCATTATCCTCCGATGTTACGATTTTTGCCGCAAAAAGCGCGTTTACGTTTACTCTGATATTATCTCCGGGCATACGGGTGACGTTTTTAATTCTGCAAACCGTTCCGATTTCGAAAACGTCTTTTAAGGAAGGGTTTTCGACTTTCGCGTCCTTCTGAGCGGACACGAACACAAGCGGATTTTCAGAGTCAACCGCTGCGTTTACGGCGGCGAGAGACTTGATTCTGCCTACGTCGAACGAAGTGTAAACGTTAGGCAAAATGACCTTACCTCTGAGCGCAATCATAGGCAGAGTTAAAACTTCGGGCGAAGTAATAGCGTTTTCTATATTCTTTTCGTTATAATCTTTTATACTTTCCATATAATCACCGTCGATCGGAATTTAAGACTGAATAAAAATTCCGATTAACATTCCACGATAACATTATACACTAAAAATTGCTAATTTTCAAGTTATTATAGGTAAAACCCTGTGAATATTATATAAAAAACGGGCTTATCACATTAAAGCCCGTAATTTCGCGGAAAAACGTCCGCAAGCATACGCCTGCGGACGAATTTCAGATTTTTTATAAGAGAACGTAAAAAACGAGATAACCGATACCGACGATTCCCAAAAGAATCAACAGGCATATAGGGACAATCATCGTAAGCGCGGCGATGACCATAGCGGTAAAATCGCCCTTTTCAAGACCGCCCATTCTCTCTATGTCTTCCTGTAATTTTTTTTCGTCGCCTTCGCGGTATTTTTTCAATCTTTTACGACCGAACATTTTACTTCTCCTCTATTTCCGTTTCAAGATCTGCAAGTTTTGATGATTTTCTTTCCATTTTCGGTAAATCGAACAGATAATTTCCGTCCTCGTCTATCTTCTTTCCGTCGAAGTGACAGGCAACGAAATGCCCCGGTTCCACCTCTTTAAGCGGCGGCGGTACTCGTTTACACTTGTCGCACGCCATAAAGCAACGAGTGTGAAACTTACACCCTTCGGGCGGGCGGATAGGACTCGGAATATTTCCTTCGAGAATTATTCTTTCCTTATTCAAATCGTCGGGATCGGTCGTAGGAATCGAACTTAAAAGCGCGACCGTATACGGGTGTCTCGGGTCCTTGAATATCGTCTCCGAAGGAGCGAGTTCGACGAGGTTTCCGAGATACATTACGCCGATTCTGTCGGAAATGTATCTTACAACGGATAAATCGTGCGAAATAAAGAGATAGGTAAGATTTTCTTTCTCTTTCAATTCTAAGAGTAGGTTGATTATCTGAGACTGAATGGAAACGTCCAAAGCGGAAACGCACTCGTCGCAAACGACGAATTTCGGTTTTACCGCAAGCGCCCTCGCTATGCAAACCCTCTGTCTCTGACCGCCAGAAAACTGGTGCGGATACCTGTGAAGCATATAATCTTGTAATCCGCAGTCTCTCATGGTTTTCAGAATGTACTCTTTCATCTTCTGCGAACCGTGTTTGAAATACTTATGCGTTACAAGACCTTCTTCGATAATCTGTCCTATAGTCATACGAGGGTCAAGCGACGAATACGGGTCCTGAAATACGATTTGCAAATCCTTTCTGAGCCTTCTGATTTCGTTGTATTTAAGCCTCGCAAGGTCAATTCCCGCGTCGAGCATCGCCTCGTACTTCTGAAACTCCTCGTCGTCTACGAACTTCGCGCGGATAGCGTCGATCTGGCTTTGAAGTCTGTTTTCATCTTCCCTTAAACCCTGAATTTTAGCAACCGTTTTTTCCCTTGCTGCTTTCAGTTTGTTTAAAGCCGAACTCCCGTCCGCGTCCTTTTCGCCTTTCTCGTCGTCGTGAATTTTGTTCTCGATAATATCGATTTTCGCGTCGAGTTCGGTGATTTTTCTGCTCAATTTCTCGATTTGAGCGAGGACGTTATGCTGATTCAAAAGAATGGTCGCGCCCTCTTTCATCTCGGGAACGGTTATAAGCCCGCCGAGGATTTTCGCCACGTTCATAAGCGCGGACTTAGCGTTCGCCTCTGCAAGATTCTTTTCCTGCAACAGGAAGAACGAAGCGTTTTCGCCTTCCGCTTCCGCCTGAGCGATAAGTTTTTCGGCTCTTGCTTTCGCCTCTTTATATAAGTTCAGATATTTTTCGGGATTTGAAAGGGTATCCTTAACGTACCGCGGAGCGATTTCCGCCCTCGACCGACCGTAATACAAGGTGTTTCCCGCCGTCTGTTCGTAAAGTTGCAGAATTACTCTTCCGAGCGTCGATTTTCCACAGCCCGACTCGCCGACCAAGCCGAAAGTCTCGCCCTCGTAAATATCTATGCTTACATCCTCGTTTGCCTTGACGTAAAACTTCTCTTTCTGAAAAACGGAGGATTTTGCAATAGGAAAGTATTTTTTCAGATTAGTTATAGATAACAACTTTTTCTTTGTGTTCTGCACTTTTTCTCTCCTCCTTTTCAGGGTAAAAACATCTTATGAACTGCCCGCTTACGATTTCCTGAAGGGGCGGTTCTTCGTCTATACATCTCTGCGTGCAATATTTACATCTCGGGGCGAACTTACAACCCTTCGGCAACGCTAACGGGTGAGGAACGGCTCCCGGTATAGGCTCGAGCCTCTTCGTCGTGTCCTCGAGCCTCGGTATCGAATACATAAGTCCTTCGGTGTACGGGTGCGAATATTTGCAATTAGTAAATATTACCCTCGCGGAGGACTGTTCTACGACCTGTCCGCAGTACATTACGACTACGTCGTCCGCCATTTCGTTTATAACGCCGAGGTCGTGCGTAATGAATATTATCGAGGTGCCGTTTTCGCGTTGAAGATCGTTCATAAGCCTTAAAATCTGAGCCTGAATCGTAACGTCAAGCGCGGTTGTCGGTTCGTCTGCGATAAGAATTTTAGGTCTGCACGCAAGCGCCATCGCTATCATAACGCGTTGACGCATACCGCCCGAAAGTTGATGCGGATATTGATTTGCGACCGCCTCGGGGTTAGGAATCTGAACCGCTTCGAGCATCTTTATGACTTCCTGTTCGGCTTGCTTTTTCTTCATTCCGCGGTGAATTATAAACGGCTCGGCGATTTGCTTCTTTACGGTGAATACGGGGTTCAAAGAGGTCATCGGCTCTTGGAATATTACCGATATTTTATCGCCTCTTATTTTATAGAGTTCGTCGATTTTTAATTTCGTGAGGTCCTGCCCCTCGAAAATCACTTCGCCCGAATCTATATAACCGTTTCCGTCTAAAAGCCTTAATATACTCATAGCGGAAACGCTCTTTCCCGAACCGGACTCTCCGACGATACCTATCGTCCGTCCCTGTTCAAGCGTATAGGAGACATCGTTGACGGCTTTCACTATACCTTTTCTCGTCTTGAAGAACGTATGAAGGTGTTTAACTTCTAATAATGCCATTATCAATCACCTCCTTTATCTTTCCGAACTCGATTTCGGATCGAGAACGTCCCTTAAAGTATCGCCGACTATATTTATACATATCGTCGTGATTGCGAGAAATAATCCGGGGAATACCCAAAGCCACCAGAAATTTCCTATAATGGTAAGCGTTCTTGTCGCGTTAAGCATATTGCCCCATGTAGGTCTTGGGTATTGAACACCGAATCCGAGGAATGAAAGCGAGGACTCCGTAAGCATACACCCTGCAAAATCAAGCGTCAGCGTAACGATTATAATCGATATAACGTTCGGCAGAATGTGCCGGAACGCGATTTTCGTTTCCTTTACGCCCATCGCTTTCGCGGCGGTAACGTACTCGTTTTCTCGCGCAGATAAAACCTGCCCTCTAACAAGCCTCGCAAGTCCTGTCCACGAAAGAACACCCAATATAACCATTATCAGGAAGATTCTCGATTTTTCGTCTATCGTCGTCTGCGACATCAATGCAGATAAAATCATGGCGAACGGAAGAAAAGGTATTGCCGCAACGATTTCCGTAAGCCTCATCAACAACATATCGATCCAACCGCCGAAATAACCGGAGATACAACCGACGATTATTCCTATTATCGTTGATATAATTACTGCGACGGCGCCAATCGTGAGCGTCATTCTTCCGCCGGAAATAATACGTTTGAATACGTCCGCGCCGTTACCGTCGGTGCCGAAAACATATCCTTTCAAGCCTGCGGACTTATCTAATTTACCGTCTTTATCAAAAACGTAAGACTGGTAAGCCCCCGCAAAGCAATCGGATGCGTTTTCTGCGGAAATATCGCATTGACCATGCGTATTATCTCCCCACGCATACACCTTTCCCGACTCGGTCATAGCAATAAAATGACCGACGCCTCCGCTGATTTTTACAATCTTATCTTTCTTTCCGATATTCGGTTTATTAACGATATGATCCGACATAATCGAACCGCCGAAAACCGTAGAACCGTCGTTTAATACTAAACAGATGGAAGAATTAGTTACCGCTAAAGAATCAATCGTCTTACTTCCTATGACAAGATTTTGAGCCGCCGCTCCGCCTTCCATTGTAAATTTCAATTTGTCGAACAATCCGATAACCCCGGTATATACCGATTTTTTATCCTCGGAAACGCCGACGACAGACGTAAGCGTAAAGGCTATATCGTAAAACTTCTTGTCTTTGAATTTTGCCATATTGGAATAAGTTTTAGAGTTACCCCAAATATAAAGCGTACCGTCTTTCATAAGGATTGCCGACGCTTGCGTTCCGCACGTTACCTTTTTTATCTGACCTGCGTCAATGGTACCGTTGCGAAGTTGTTCGGGCATAATTACGATGCCGTCGTTCTTGCTCTGTTCTTGCAGGTCTTTTTCGTCTTTTACATACTGCCCGAGATTGTTATTACCCCAAGCGTATACCTTTCCGTCCTCGGAAACGGCGACAATATGATCCGTACCGGCTGCAACGTGGGTTATCTTGCTGTTTTTTACTTCTTCGGGAATATCGCCGAGATCGATTTTCGAAACCGATAATTTCGTTATACCCCAAACGTAAACCTTACCCGAATTCGATAAGCCGACCGAAAAGAAACTGTTTGAACTTATTTCTTTCACGTCGTTTTTAAGCCCTGACGGAACCGAACGCATAGACATAGTAGGTCTTAAATTAACCTGAGTCGTCGACGTATAACTATCGCTATACGTAGGCATAAAAAGCGGACCGATAAACACGAAAAGAAACATACCGACGACGACGCATAAAGCGACAACCGCTAAGGGGCGTCTGAAAAAACTCACTATAGCCTGCTTGCCGGGGCTTACGATTTCTTCAACTTCAAATCTTTTATCTTTCTCTTTTTTATCGTGGTCGTCATCGTCGTGTTTTTTCTTTTCGGAATCCCTCGCCAAACTCTTGCTCGCCCCCATAAACATACGGGAGAACCAAGATCCGATAATTTTAAGCGTCGCTACGATTTTTCCAAAGAAAGCGCAAGACTTTTTTTCACTTTCGGAAGACTCGGAGGTAACCTTTTTTAAATCTCTATTCTCTTCCATTTTAGTTTCTCCTTTTACTTATTCACCCTTACTCTCGGATCTACAAGTCCGTACGCCAAGTCGATGACAAGGTTTCCGAGCAAAGAAATTATTACGTAAAACATTTGCAAAAACAACATCAAATCCATATCTACGGGTTGAAGAGCCCTTATCATAAGCGTACCCATACCGTTTAAACCGAATATGGATTCGATAATGAGCGAACCCGAAAAAATGCCGAGAAACCAGCCTATAACAAGTGTAATAATAGGAATAAGCGCATTTCTGAACGCATGACTGTATACGACGGTTTTTTCTCTCAGACCCTTTGCTCTCGCCGTCCTTATACAGTCCATAGATAAAGCCTCGATCATTGCGGAACGGACGTAACGAGTCATACCTCCAAGGGAGCAGAAGGTCATAACGATAAGCGGAAGTATTATGTACTTCAACTTATCGAGAAAATCCGCAAACCCGGCCAACTGCGCGCCGCTTGTACCCATACCGCTTGCAGGGAAAATAGGAATAACCCACGCAAATAACCAAACGAAAACTATTCCTATAAGAAACGTGGGTAAAGAATAGCCTATAATACTGAAAATTTGAGTTCCTTTGTCAAATAATCCGCCCTTTTTAACGGCGCACCTTATTCCGAGCGGAATCGTTATTCCGAGACCCAGAATCGTCGCAAAAATATTGATAAAAATCGTGTATTTCATAGGTTCTTTAACAACGTCTATGACGTTGCCTTTCTCGTTGTACGAATAACCGAAATTACCTTGTAAAATACCGTTAAATTTACCGTTAGACAAAGGACAGGCTCCAATCCACCTCAAATATCTTACAACGGACGAATTAGTATCGGTTCCGTACATAATCTGATATTCTTTGTAAAGTTTCTCAAAGATAACGTTCCTCTCTTCTTCCGGCAAATTCTTATAAGCCGGCGTATTGATATCCGCTTTCGCGTCGGTATATGCTCTGTTATTTGGTACAAGGTTATAAATCTCGTACATCAAAAAAGACAGAATAATAAACACAATCAACATATAACCCAGCCTTTTTAAAATATATCTTACCATTTGCGCTCCTTTTTCTTTTACTCTTTTGAGCGTTACAAAATCTTTGAAAGTTTGAAACGCTCGAAAAAATAAAAACAATATATACAAAACAGAAGGGACTCTCCTCTCCTTTATTTTGAAAAAGAGAGGAAAATTACCCTTCTTGTTCTGTGTTTATGCTACTACTTTAAATCTTATAAATTACCGCTTCCGATCAGGCAGCTTTGCCCTGCAATACGTCGCCTTTAATGAAGTATAAATCATTAACGTCTTTAATGTAATACGCCGAGTAATCGTCGTATTTGTTCGGATCGACAGTCATATTGTACGAAAAATCGTAAATCGCGCTGTTGAATCCCGTAGCGAAGTTGAACATATTGTACATAGGCGTTCCCTGATAGTAACCGTAGACAACCTGCTGATAAAATTCGTCAAGCATCGGAGCAAAATCACCGAGTTGGTAACAAATCTTAAAGCCTGCTTTAGACGCTATCGAGTTAGCGGTACAGAGATACGAAATTACATAGGTCGAGAAGTCGTTTTCGGTCGTTCCGAACCAGTTTATAACCAAAGGCATCAGATAATATGCGGCATCCTTAGAACCGACTTCAACCTGTTTGCCGTCAGCGTCAAACGCTAACGTTACAGCGGAACCGTCTTTCGCTTTAAACGTTAAGTCTTTCTCTTGCATATCTTTAGCGGCGATTTTCTTGTAGCGTACACCCGACACATAAGCGTTACCGTCTGCACCATACGTCCAACCGCCTTCAACCAATTTAGCAACAACAGAATCAAGATTGCTTGCATAAGAATCAAGAACTATTTCATCTTCAACAGCCTTATACATCCAGGAACCTTTATAGTAAGGACCGTCAACGGTACCGCCGTAACCGCCGTTGAAATCAAGCGCGAACTGATTTCTGTTCATGGAAAGCGCAAGCGCCTGTCTTACTTCTTTAAACTGAGTCGTACCATAGTCGTTACGGAAAGCAAGTTTACCATATCCCGCTCTTCCGTACTCGACATAGGCTGCCTTAGTCGGATTATCCTTAGCATATTTTACCGCCTGATCCGTATCGGCTCCTCCGGTAATTCCCGCTATAAAGTCAACGGATCCGCTCTTGAACGAAGCAAGCTGAGAAGCCGCAACAAGTTTTATATAGGTTACCTTTTGAATGGAAGGTTTAGTTCCCTCGTAGTTACCGGCATACTGATCGTTCTTTTCAAGAATCGCTTCTTTTTTCGACGTATCATAACTTACGACTTTATAAGGACCGCTATACGGATATACGGCTGCCGCTTGTTTATCGACATCCATAGCCGTCGATCTGACATGCGCTGCTTTCGCATATTTTTCCCCAGTTTTAGCGTAGAAACTATCGCTTAAACCTACCGCCTTCGTTTCGGGATCGACTACAACGTCTGCGTCATCCAACCACGCTTTAAGATATTCGGGTCCGAAAGCCACCGAAGATATAGAATAATAATAGTTTGCATACTCAGCCTTAACGGTTGCGGAGATCTTATAGTCGCCCAAAAGTTTCAAACCGCTTAAATATTTAGAAGTCCCCTCTTTTGCAGTTCCGTCATATTCGTTAAATTTTTCAAATCCGACGAAACTTAAACCCGCCTTATGATCTTTATTAGCAGCCTCTTTTCCGACAGGAGAAGAGAATACAAGCGTAGAAACAAGATAGTTTTTAGCGGTAATCGGCGAACCGTCGCTAAATTTTAAGCCTTGATTAAGTTCGATTTCGAACGTCTTGGTGCCGTCGCCGTTTAAGGTCTCCTTGTGAGACTTAACAACGGTTTTATCCCAAGTTAAACCACCCTCTTTATTCGTCGTTACAGTCGAAAGTCCGCTTGTAAGTTTAGAGATATCGTTATCCGCAGCGCCCGGATTGGTTGTACCGAACGAAGCATATCTGAACTTTCCGGAAAGATCGGTCGTGTTACCTATAATTATATCTTTACCCGATTTTTCGGACGTCCAATCGATAAGCGCGTTAGCAACGTTCCAATACGGGTTCGTCGGATGTTCGCTAACTCCCTTTATCTGAGTGTTATACAAATCAAAGTACTGATTCGAATAAAGAGGAATCTCGGGAAGAAGTTCATTCCAACGTTGAATGTAGTACATCCACCATTTTGCGTAAACGTCGTCTTCGGACTTATACGTTTCGGAACCTGCCGGAACTTTAGTGTTGTAAACCATAGCCATAGACAAGAAATCCAAGCCAAGGAAATACTTTTTACCGTCTTTCTCGATATAGGGAGTACGTTTATTGGTAACCGAGTCAACCTCTTCTTTAACGTCGGCTATAGAAATGGTTTTACCGAACTTTTCATAGAGAGAAGTATAATCTTCACCGTATTTGAGACCCGATACAAGACTAGCGACAGCGTCTTTAACCGCGCCGCACCTACTACATACATAGCCGTCACCGAAAACGTGTCCAAGCGCGGGGATAACTTCAGTCTCAACTTCTCCGCATTCGCATTCTCTCTTCTTCAGACCGTTTGAAATACAAGTTGCGTCGGCAAGAAGTTCCCAATTACCATAGGAATGAACGTGCGCCGTCGAAGCGCTACCCTTATTGCTTTCGGAAGTCGGATCCTTTTTTTTACAGGAAGCGAAACAAGCGACGACCATAACCATTGCCAACAAAAGTGTCAAAAGTTTTTTCATATATTTACCTCCAATTTTTTACCGCACTTAACTTTTGCGGCTTCAAATTTTTCATTCAATCGATCTTTGTTCAGAACGAATATCTTCGCCTGCCTTTAAGAGTATTCCTTTATTTTAAATAAAGGAAAGAGCGACGCTCTTTCGGAATTTTATATTTTTTTTGACGCCTTGCCGTCTCTCGCTCTAAGCGACATAAAAAGTATAAAATACATCTCACGATTAAATTTGTTAGTATTCTATCACAGATTTATCGCAATGTCTACCGATTTTTTAGTGTTTTAGTATTTGATTTCCTTATACCCCCTATAAAAAGTCCCTTTTTTAGCCAATTTTTAATAATATTCATTATATTGAGGTTATAATGCATAATTATACATTAAAATGCAATTTATACAACATATAAGTAAAACAAATATCGCTCTTTTATTTAAAATTTGACATAGAATCAGATACGGATTTACATTTTCAACCATTTTGTTTAACCGCATGGCAAATTTTACTGCTTTTAGCGATTTCATTTATCGGCAGGTGAATTTTACTTTTCAAGGCAATATATCGCTTCCGTTTTCGGGACGTCGAGGCGCCGTCCCGAAAAAAAAGACCGCTCTTCCACCTTTTCAGATAGAACCGCAGTCTTTATTCTTTGTTGTATTTTACAACCTCTTTCCTTTATATATATAATGTTATATAACTACGCTTTGTATACGACTTTTCCGCCTACTACCGTATAGAGTACGTTGAAATCGCCGTCCAAAACCGTGAAGTCCGCCCTCTTGCCGACCTCTATCGTTCCTCTGTCGCCTAACACACCGATATTCTTCGCAGGGTTATAAGTCGCGAAATCAACCGCTTTTGTAAACGGAACGCCTACTTTTTCGACAAGATTCTTTATTGCAACGTTCATTTTCAGAACGCTGCCCGCCAAAGTGCCGTCTTTAAGTCTCGCTTCGCCGTTTTTAACGAATACTTCCTGTCCGCCGAGTTCGGAAAGCCCGTCGGGCATTCCTTTTGCTCTCATCGCGTCGGTTATAAGCGTATATTTATCGCTCGGCTTGTTTTTAATTACCAACTTTATAGCGGGTACGCTGACGTGAATGGTATCGCATATCATTTCGCAATTTAGTTCGTCGAGAAGCATTGCCGCTCCTACTACCCCCGCTTCTCTGTGGTGAAGTCCCGTCTGAGCGTTGTAAGTGTGCGTAACGTTCGTCGCGCCCGCCTCCACCGCCTTGACAACGTCCGAATACTTTCCGCCCGTATGTCCGACCGACGCGACCACTCCGACCTTGCTGAGATGTCTTATGAGTTCGAGTCCGCCGTCAACTTCGGGGGCAAGCGTTACTATTCTTATGGAATTTCCCGAAGCCTCGTTGTATTTATCGAAAACTTCCGCAGACGGAACCGCGACGTATTCGAGAGGCTGCGCTCCGACGTGCTTAGGGGAAATGAACGGACCTTCGAGGTGTACGCCGAGAACTTCCGCGCCTTTATACTCGCCGTTAGTTCTGATTTCTTTTACGGCGTTTAACGCCTTGGTGATATTTTCGGGACTTTGCGTCATTGTCGTAGCCAAAAAGCCCGTAGTTCCCTCTCTTGCGAGATATTCGGAAACGGTCTGCAATGCCTCAACGCTGCCGTCCATTGCGTCCGCGCCGCCTGCGCCGTGAATATGTTCGTCTATAAAGCCGGGCAGAACCACCCCGTCCGTCTCGAACAGACTTTCGATATTTTCGCCGTCGTCGCCGATATACGCTACTCTGCCGTTTTCGATGCCGATATTAGTCGTTACTATTCCTACGTTTCTTAAATATACTCTTACGTTTTTTAAACCTTTCATAACAGTCGATTATTTAATAAGGCTCGCCGCCGCTTCGTCGCACACGAGTGTGCAATCGGGGTGAAGTTGCAATACGCTTGCGGGAACGTTTTCGGTTACTTCGCCTTTTACAAGTCCGTAAACGGCTTTCGCTTTATTCGCTCCGTTCGCCAGAATAAGTATTTTCTTTGCGTTCATAATGTTTTTAAGACCCATGGTAAAAGCCTGACGAGGAACTTCGTCGATACTCTTGAAAAGTCTCGAATTGTCCTTTATCGTGCTTTCGGTAAGGTCAACGATATGCGTAACGCTTCCGAAAGGAGTTCCCGGTTCGTTAAACGCGATATGACCGTTGGAACCTATGCCGAGTACCTGAATATCCTGCTGCATAACGGCAAGAAGTGCGTTGTATCTGTCACATTCCGCTTTTCTGTCCGCCGCTTTGCCGTTTTCTATATTAGTGTTTTTAAGGTCTATGTCGATATGGTCGAAGAGGTTGTCCCTCATAAAGTAGACGTAACTCTGATCGCTCGAATAATCGAGACCCGCATATTCGTCGAGGTTTACCGTTTTAACGTTCTTATAACTCGTACCGTTTTCCTCGTGGTCCTTTATCATATTTTTATAAAGACCTATGGGGGTAGAACCCGTAGCGAGTCCTAAAACAGCGTCGGGCTTGCTTTTTACGACTTCCGACATAATTTCAAACGCTTTATCGCTCATTTCCTGATAATCTTTCGCTATAATTACCTTCATATTTCCATACTCCTTTTATAATTTTCTTTTTTTACTTTCTCGAAGCCGCAAGAGAAGCCGCCGCAATACTCTGTCCGACCCTTCTGTTCTTCTCGTCGGGCATTTCGATGCGGAATTTAAGTTCGGGATATTCCTCGGCTAAAATCTTGTTCGCTCTGTCCATAATGATATTGCCGCCCTCGCCGCTCGTAACTCTTCCGAGTAAAAGTATATGTTTTATATCGTAGAACATTGCGTAGTAAGGCATCGTATATCCGAGATAAGTTCCGATATCCTCGTAAATTTGCTTTGCGAGAGGGTCGCCGCCAACCATCATTTTCTGAACGACTTTCAGTTTCTCGGCGGGGCTTAACCCCTCGTCGAATTTAAAGCCGCCTTTTTCGGCAAGTTTGATAACTCCGTCCTGAGAAAAATACTTAACGCCACAACCGTAGTCACCGCTCCACTCGTCAACCATAGAATTTTCGTTGTAGTCAACGGGAACAAACGCAAGTTCGGAAAGCCAACCGTTAAGTCCGCCGTCGAGGTTGATATAACCGACCGCTTCGCTCGTACCCATAGCGATACCGAGAACGCCGTTATCGTTCAGATCTATCGCTCCGGCAAGAGCCGTTACGTCGCCGTCGTTTGCGACTTCGAGCGGAATATCCTTGCCGAGTTCTTTCGCAACGTCGATATACATCGTTTTGACCTTTTTATCGAAATCCTCGTCGCTAACTTTAAGGAAAAGCGAAGCGACCATTATTTTATTATTGACGTAAACGCCCGCGCTCGAAACGCCGATAGCGTCTACTCTCGGCATTTTGGACGCCGCCGTTCTCATAGCAGTAAGAATCTCGCGATAATGATAATCGGGGTCGGGGTTGATCTTCGGGAACCATACGACTTCTTCGCTATATACGACCTTGCCGTCTACGACCGCGCTGACCTTTCTGTCGCTGCCGCCCGCGTCAAAACCTATTCTGCAACCGTCGAGATGTCCTCCGACTTTCAAAGAACACTTTTTCTCTTTCGGGAAATTCTTATCGTTGCATTTTACGACTTCAAATTCGGTTTCGTAAACCCTTTCCATAAAGCCCTTATCGAAAGCCCTTATACCGTCTTTCGTATAAGCCTTTTTGATATATTCGAATATAGCGTCGTCGCCCGCGATATAGATTTTATAACCGCCGACAACCCATAAGATAGTTTTGATAATTCTCTCAGCCATCTTATTGTTTTCGGTCGCCTTGTCCGCGGACGAATATACGGGATACTCGTAAACGTAGTTATATCCGTCGTTTCTCTCTACGCAGATTTTAAGCGTTTTATGCTCGCTTGCGTTTACCTCTTTAAGATAGTTTCGGAACGTTTCGTACATGGGACGAAACTCTTTATCCAATACGGGAACGTATTTCATACTTTATCCTCCTGTGAATTGTATTTTTACATCTGACTATTATTTTTTTGTCTGACTATATTATAAACCTATAAAAATAAAATGATATAGAAAATGTTGCGAACTATTTATAAAATCTTTCATCAAAAGTTTCATAAAATATATTGCAAAAATCTGCGGAATATGTTACAATCTGCTAAGGAGAAAAGAATATGGACGAAAAAACGTTTTATATGTATAAGGTTTCAAACCTTTTAAGCATATCGGAGATAGTGACCATTCACTATCAGAAACTATCGAAAAATTATGCGTTTCCGGAAGAAAAGCACAACTTCTGGGAAATGATTTACTGCGATAAAAACGAACTTTACGTCCACTCCGACCAAGGCGCGGTTCTTCTGAAAAAAGGAGAAATAATCTTCCTTTCGCCCGACGAAATTCACAGCGTCGAGGGCGATAATCGCACCGACGCAAACATATTCATCGTGAGTTTCGTGTGCAAATCGAAAACTATAAGTTATTTCAAAGGTAAAAAGTTTTTAATTCCCGACAATCTGCGTTTTTTACTCGTTTCGATTATGTCGGAAGCGAAAAACACCTTTCTTATCCCCGATTTTAACCCGAATCTCGCAAAACTCGAACTTCGTCCCGAAGCGAATTTAGGCGGCGCGCAAATAATAAAAAACAACCTCGAAGAGTTGCTTATAAAACTGATAAGGGTTGAAACCGCAAAACCGTCCTCTTCGGAAATTTTCGTTTCAAAAATAGAAAACTCGAACGCGCTCGAGGACGAAATCATTAAAATTCTCGAACAGAATATTTACTCTAAGATAACGCTCGAACAGATATCCGATAAACTTCACTACGGAAAAACGACAATCTGCAAGACGTTCAGTAAAAAGATCGGGAAATCAATTATAAGTTATTATCTCGAACTCAAAATCGAAGAAAGCAAGAAACTGATAAGGGAAAACAACAGTTTTTCGGAAATCGCCATTCTTCTGCGTTTCGATTCGCTTCCCCACTTTACAAAGACTTTCAAGAGAATAACCTCGATGACTCCGAGAGAATACAAAAACAGTATACTTACAAACTAAATACAGAATACGCCGTCGCAAAATTGCCGACGGCGTAATTATTTTTTTAATAGTTGTCGGTGTACGCGCTTTCGAAAGTTATCGTAATATCCTTATCGAATTTAAACGTATCTCCGTTTTTTATCTCTATCGATTTTATATTTTTGCCCGAGCCTTCTGTATACGACCAGTAAAAATCTTCGGCTTCGGGAAGCCCCGAAATAACGCCGTTTTTAGCGACTTTAATACTCTCTATACTCTTATCGCCGTTCCACTTCGATCCGTATACAAGGGTAATCGTATAGGTTTCTTGCCCGCTTTCGGAAGATTCGCTGTTTTCCGACGTTCCGACGCTTTCAACCGATCCGCTTTTCGATTCGCTATCCGAATTTTCGCCGCCGCCAAACTCTCCGCACGCAGTAAATACCGCCACGCACAGAATCAAAGATACTATTATCGTAAATATTTTTTTCATAAGTTCCCTCACTTTATACTTTATCTTATTTTCCGTAAAATGTCAACGAAATATGCGGTAATGTCACAGATGTTATATTACAATAGACGTGTTAAATGAAGCGGAAAACAGTCCACTTCACTTGA
>ERZ779875.89-NODE-89-length-91849-cov-15.735811_pt1 | contig 91849 bp, 107 predicted proteins | sample MGYA00511246_ERZ779875 | MGnify/ENA primary metagenome ERZ779875 (study PRJEB29588, sample SAMEA2155093) | human gut metagenome | biome: human gut; feature: human-associated habitat; material: faeces | place: Denmark | collected 2008/2010 ... | reverse complement strand
GTTTGAATACAAAAGAATTGAATTTCTCCGGTGATTTAAACTTAGGAGGTCGTTTAGCCAACTTCTTAAAGAAACGATTATAAGATTCATCAAGACGCTCAAGTATTTCTTGTGTTGTTTGAGAATGAAGAAGATTTCTTTTAATTCTTTTGGTAAAATGTTTCTTCATCTTACCAATTGATATATATTTCCCAAACAGTTTGTAATACCTACGTTGTAGAGCTAAAGCATGATTCCATACAAAACAACATTCACGAAGCATCTTGTCTAGATACTTCGTTTTCTTTGAATGATAGATGTTGTATTTGTAGGAAATCATTTTTTATCTGTAATTTTGATTCAAAATTAATCAAACTAATTCATCCACCTACTAAAGTATGGTGATTTTGTTGGTTAAATAATCATAAAATAGCTCATTGTGATAAGTGATTTTGTTTTATGTTAGGTAAGTAATTTGTAATAACATCAAGTGATATCCATAACTCTGGCTCTATGCTGTTTTTTATTCTATCACTGAAAAGAGAATTATCATCACAATCACAATGAGAGATTGTGATATAACAATCTTGATAATCCCACCAATGGGCTGATTTAAAATCGTCCCCTCCATTCCAAAACCCTATTCTTATACCTCTTGGATTGAAATCTTCATCTATCCAACTTGGATGATAAGCCAACACTTCTTCTCCCTCTGGAGGTTTTTCCTCTTTAAATTTCTTCCAGTTCATATCACTTTTAATTAGTTGGACACAAATGTACAAGTTTTATTAAGATACCCTTCTGTCATCTCTATAAAGTTTACACAATCTAATTTGCTTAACTTGTAAATCAATGCCAGATTGTGTACTATGGCTATAATTTGCGTTTGTGGTTTATGGAATGACAATACATTATAAATTTGCATTATATTGTCAATGTCAAGATTCCTGTCTGGCTCATCCATGAGAACCGTGTATTCAAAACTGCTTTCTGTTAATGTTATGCGGTTTCTTTTATAATACTTCAACAGGTTATCAATTCTTTTAATCCAAAACGCATTTGATTTTTTCTTGTATTCTACAAGATCTTGTATTGGAAACGTATAATCCTTTTGACCGAACATTAAATTGAAAAGTGATTCCAATGATAACACCACTTTCTCTCCATAAGATCTTCGAATATTATTCACATACAAATCGAAATTGCTGATATTTTTCAATACGCTATCTCGATTCATCTCCGCCGATGGCAATAAACGGAATACTTTCCCTGCATAATCGGATGATATGTCAATCCCATCAAGAACCTTGTCATCATCATCAAATATAGGTGGAAAATCCAGTGCCTCGATCGGTATTTCAGAGCACATGGACTTCTCGCATAACGCATACATTGATATGATGTTAAGCAAGGTTGATTTTCCACTACCGTTTTTCCCTATAATCACATTCACTCCTGGCTTGAAAATAAATTCTCTGCCATTTTCAAATGCTTCTATATCCGAAACATATTCAAATGGAGTTTTTGTATTGTCTTTTATTTTTACTGATGTTATCATTGTAATCCTTTTTAAAAATCAATTACCGCCCGAACCCTGCTACTGTTGTACCTGTCACTGTAGTACGCGCTACCAATGGAGAAGTCCACGTACCACGCGACGCTCGGGCTGCTCTCGGTACTGGACCTATACCACGTCGAGGAGAGGGGAGATGCCGAAACATAAGCGAATGCTTTGTTTAGTTCGTCCATATAATGGGCCATTAAATTTAATTGACCAAGAGATGGTATATACTCGCCATCTTTCAGCAAATTTTTCAACTTTGGATTTCTGGCCACAAGGCGTTCCGTATTGCCGCGTCCGTCAATGTCAAACAGCGCATCACATTTACGTTCGTAATATGTCTCACTTCCGGATTCTTCACGGCTATCATCGTCAAGCAATTGTACGTTATCATGCTCCGTCAGTGAGATTGCAAATGACATGTATCCGTGCTTCAACCCGATGTATCGTACACAATCTTTGGAGTTATCGCCGGTAAACAGCTCAGCGTGTCCGTCTCTGTAGATTAAATACAAACCATTTTCTCTTGATGGCACTCTATTTTCACATACGCATCTTTCATTTTTGGGTCTTACAATTATGCTCAACTCATTCAACACATGATCTTTTATGACTTCCTTGCTTATTCTTTCTACAAAACCATAATCCCTTTGTTTAAGTTCATCATTTACCATACATCTGATCCAATTTTCTATCTGATTGTTTCCTCCGTATGTATTATACATGCACCTTTTTACAAGTTTTTCCAATAATGGTTCTATGTTTTTGATTATGTCTTCTTTGGTAAGGTGAAGTTCATTTAATATACAGTTCCTTACTGCCTTGTATTCTTTACTCGTGCTCATAATATTCTATTATTTTTTTTTTTTCAATTAGTCCCATCCTCCAGTAGTGTACAAAGATACATCTTCCTCCTCTACATTTACACCTTTAAGAGCCTGTAGAAGTTTTTTCTTTGTCTCCCGGCACATATTATAACCATATCCCTTATACCGATATGAGCGCTCCCATGTGCTTACCGGGAAAGGAATATTTTCGTCAATTACCAGCCTCTTCATGTGAAGATGTTCGAAGAATTTCTCATGATAGAGTAGTTTATACTCGTATCCTACTATATCAGTAAATGAGAATGGAAAATAATCATCTTCTTTTTCTTCGTATTTAGGCTCCTTATAGTAAGCCATTTTTGCTACAGTAAAGTCGAAGCTCCTGAGAATCTCTTCTGGCTTTCCGAACTCTGACTCTATGAACTCTACCCATACCTTTTCTCCCTCTTTCTGGAACGCACATACCTTCTCATTTCTGTACTTAAATTTCCATCCTTCTTTCTGATGTTTTTCATCATTGAACAAATCGACAGCCTCCTGAAAATCGCTTTCACTTTCAAAGAAAATATCAATGTCTTTTACTTTTTCTCCGGAAAGAATATTCTTAAAACATCCACCAGCTATAAACCCTTTGTGACCTTCCATATACTTGTCAAGCCATCTTATTTGCCAGAAATTATCTGGAGTATCTATTATAAAATTGTTCATATCGTTTATGTTTTGCTGTTACCAAGCGAGATAAAAATTCCGCTTCACAATAATACAGTGAGTGTAATTGCTCAGGTCGACTCCGTTGTCCGTAAATGTATCCAGGACTCGTTTTTCCACGTATTTGAGTTTTACCATTATCCCCTTCTTAAACACTTCTATTAACTTCTCATTGCACTCAATAGGTCCAATAAGACAGTATCTATTCGAAGGACTGTCTGATATACAATATGTCTGACATCCTAACATGTTGCTTAAAATATTCTCATACATATTTTCTATATTTTACAATTCTTAGCTATGTTACTTAATTCAGCGGTCATTATCAAATCTGATAGTGACCGCCCCGCATGCACATTTTTGAATAAATTTTACTTTTAATAATTTTCTCATTAGAGTTATCCTCTATTTACTTTTTTCTTTATTTCTTCCGCGATCTCTTCTAATGTTGTTGGAGATAAATAATCATCTACCCTCAACTCTCTTACATAATCTAAGCAATCCAGACCCTTAGCATCTATTTCCTGCCTCTCTTCGTCGACCCATCTTAAAGTGCCATTTTCTCCACATTCCGGGCATTTATCTGCCCCACATGGAAGAAGCATTTGCGCCCCACATAAGACACATCTCACCCAGTCTCCATGCTGCACCCCTTCGTATGTTATTGTTTTCATATTTGTTATCCATTTTTATTAGTTCCTAAAAGATGCTCGTTACCCTCAAAAGGAATGCAACAATCCCATAATGTTCCATTGGAACATTCATGCTTATAAGACAATCCATCAGAATCGTCCACAATTTCCCTTGCAAACAAGCTGATATGCCATTCTTTATCATCCTCGTCTCTTACCAGCACTTTGTCAAACGGCTTAAACTCATATTTCGGCTTTTCTTCAATTCCGAAGAAGCGTTTTAGATATTCTTTTGCTTTAGGATTTTTGCTTTTCTTTAACGCTTTAATCATCCTCTGTTTTTCCGAATCTGTTGCAAGTCTATAGCGTTCTATTTTGTTATTACATGCAGCAAGATTATCCGATATATTAAGACCTGTTCTCGCTGCAAGACTCGCATAAAAAGATGTTAAATATTTCCCATGTATATTTAAAATAAAAATAAAACTTCCATCTTCGTTGCTTAACACCTCTCCATCTTTAAATGTAATATATTCTGGAACTTCAAGAAGGAGGCGATTTTCGCTGCTAAGTGCTTTTCCTGTAGCAGAAAACCAATCTGCCGATACAGAAATCGAATGAATTACAACCAATAACGGACAACTTGACGAATTGTCTTCATATACGATTTCTGCTCTATTTCGTCCTTTCTCTGTCACAATCCGACCTTCTATTGCCCCTATGTTTATTTTTTTCGCCATTTCTAAATCAAACGGAATTGTTACTGTTTTCTGTTCCATAATCTTATTTATTTTTATTAGTTCCTAAAAGATGCTCATTTCCTTGGTATGGAATACACTCTTTGTATCTCAAACCTCCCAAGCATTCATATTTGTATTCTTCTTCTCTTACTCTGGCAAATAAGTGTAGATTCCAATTTCCCAAATTACTTGCTCTCACCAATACTTGATCGAATGGCTTAAAATCGCATTTCTTTTGTTCGTCAAGTAAATATTCGTACTTACTTAGATATTTTTTTATGATTTCTGTTTTTTCAAAGCTTTCTGTATTAGCAATTCTTTCAGCAAAAGATTTTTTCTCTTCCTCTGTGGCTAATCTGACATACTTGGATTTATCCTCACTACACACACTTGTCCATATTGGAACTTCTTTAGATCTAATCTCGCCATATGTCGATATACCATATATGCATCCCATCTCTCCTTCTCTATTAATAATACCATTATATATAAATGGGTTCCCATTCGTGCTTATCAATATATCCCCCTTCTTGAAATACGCTCCAGCCTCTACTTTCAATTCCAGAGCGTTTCCGTCAAGAGTACAACCTTCTATATCGGCATATATAGCACTTATTCCATGTCCATCTTTTTTTACAAAAAGTAAACTATAAGAATTTGCACAGTCTTTTGACTCATATACAAATTCTATTTTAATATCGTCTATTAATACCGAACCTTCTATTTCTCCACTTTTAATTTTTCTCGCCGTATTTAAATCAAACGGAACAATAATTGAATTTTCCATATCTTTTCGTTTTTAATTATGTGATTAATAAAATAAGATGGACTACTTACACCCATCCCAGTTGTTTTGCTATTCTCTCCATTTCGTTATATGCTATCCGATGACATCCAGCTGTCAGTATATCGTTTTCATACCGGTTTATGCTCCACTTGTTGCCATTCATGTCCTCTACCAGACCATGCCGGAACTGGCCTCCCCGGTGCAACAGCGACACTACCTGCCACATTCTTCTGGCTTCTTCTATCCCGATTTTTATTTGTTTGCTCGTTTCAATAATTCCTCCTTTTATACGCATCCAAGCATTTACGTCAGCACAATCAATAAAATAATATGAATGCAAGAAATTAAGTTCTCCCGACTTCCATTTTTCTAATCTTTCATAAAAATCCTTACGAAATTTATCTAATTCTTCTTCCCTTGCCCTTCGTTTTTTTTCCTGTTTTGTTTCTATATTTATTCTATATTTTTCAACTCTTTCCCGATATTTCAAATAAGTTCCTTCACCACAAACTTCATCTACAATCACATTAACGGTTCCAAGGACTTCCAGTGCTTTATGATTCAACAATATCTGGAAAATACGTTTCAACTCACGGACATGTTCACGTTTAATCTTATCTGATTTCTGTGATAATTCATGGTTAGTTCCAAGCCATTCGTTTGCGCTCTTTTTAAGAAGACGCTGGGAAGTCCCCATATCGAAGAACTCAATGTAATCCATCATATTTTTAAAAGCTCCCCAAACATCCCGATAAGACAATTCGGTTCTGGCTTTCTTGTATTTTTCAATAGCATCTTTAATATATTCCAACATATTGGTAACAAAGAGCATGTTACCGATACAATATGATATATTACATTCAACATAGAACACCTTTGAGCCAGTTGGTATTGCTTCACGAACACGACATTGATGTTTGCTTGTAGAAGAAGAATAATATATGTCATTAATCAAATACGCCTTTTCCCCACGCTTGTTTCGCACGATTCTTCCGACCTCAAAATGTCTTCCATAGGAATAAATACTTTCTCCTTCAAAATAGAAGTTACTACCATTCGCTGATTCTTGCTTTTCGTTTGCCCACAAGTGAGCGACCATTGAATTGTTCATATAAATATCTTTTTAATTGTTTAACTTACCTTTATCATATGACATTCTCTTTTCGTATTTTTCAATACGTTCGGTTATCATATCGCAGAAGACTTGCCCCTCTTTTTCGGAACCTCTGAAGTAACCAATCATCTTCAGGATGTTCCCGTCAAACTCATGAACGAACTTGTTATAATAATGTTCACCCATAACTTTCCCATATTTTTCCACGAACAAATCCTTGTCTAACGACTCATCCTTAAAACAACGGTTGTAATCCCATCTTACGATACGAAACAATGTTTCAAAATTCAATCTTTCCATATCCTGTATTTTATTTAAGCTCAAACCTAATATCTTCTGGCAATTGAGAGCGGTCTACCTTATTCACAAAATCATCAAACTCTTCTTGTGTGATTTTTTCTTCATAGCTGTCCCAGTTGAAAGACAAAGTGTTCGTGTGAGGATAATATATAACATTATCGGTAGACAACCCATAATCAAACACACAAAGCATTATCTTCTTTTCTGCTTCTGCTTGTCTGATTTTCTTATCATATTGCTCACAAATTTCAGCACGCTTTTTCAACATCTCTGCCTTATGAGTCTCTTCCCTACGTTTTTCGATACTTTCTGCGGAATAATACCCAGCTTTAATGCGCTCTTCAATAAGCAAACGTTCCTCGTCCGTTAGTGTTAAAACAAATCTTTCTTCTTCCGGCTTATATGGATTAACCCACTTCTTACCACACAATTTTTCAAGTTCCGCAATAAGTTCTTCTGATTCTCTTTTCCATCTATCCACAATCCCCAGATTGAAAAGCAGATACTTGAAATACAACTTATCCTCAGAGGCTTTATATAATTCTACGCATTCTTGTTTTGATATACGCAAATACTCCATTGCCACAGACATACCACTATTTTTTATGTGATACATACCATTATCTACCGGATACATAGGAGCACCATAATGGTTACAAAGATGCAACGATATGAATTTCGCCAATTCCGGAAAATGTTTTACGACTTCATCGTGGCAGCAGCCTCCTAAGTAATCCTCATATTTTCCATGCTTGTTTTTCCAGTCAACGTCGGCTGTTATGCTCCAGTCGCATATGTTATTTTTGCAGTCATCATCCAAAGAGATTCTAACTGTTATTCTATAATCTTCTTCATTTTCTGTAAAGAATTTTGTACCTGAATAAAACAGTTTGTTTGTAGTTTCCATATTATTTTAGTTTAATCATTACACTTATGAAAAATAAAATCTGCACACTCTCCGGGAAGTGTTCCTGCGTCATTACAACGGTAAAACCCTTGTGTTTCCAAATCTACATCTACCGGATAACCTTCTGCTGCTTCCAAGAAGCGTTGGATTTCCTCACATTCTTCATCCGTTAATCCAGTGTAATCATCATTGATTAACGGGCAAGCCCAATAAGAGGGCAACCTGTATCTTATTACTTTTATGCTCATAGTTTTATTAATCTACAGTTACTATCTTCAAATACCGGAACCTTCCCTTGTTCTCTAAAATAAGCAGTGGCCACCTTGAAAGCATAAAGCGGATTTACTTTCTGGATTTCTTGTTGTGATTTATAGAAAGATAGCGGCTTACATACATAGAAATTTTCATTGCCAAGACTCCCAAAAAGCCAATCCATACTACCTTCATCACAATTAGTGCCACCCAGTATTATTAAATCACATCCGGTCTTCCGGGTTCCCAAAATAAATGCCTTGTTCTTATTCTCTGGCTGCATAAATATCTCCTTGTCGATTTTAAACCAGTCGCTCTGGCGACTCTCCACATCCCGGCGAACTATTTCGTCAATTTCAAGTGCATATTCTTCTTGTGTTTTCATAAGATATGTTATAAAAAATGATAAATGAATATTCCTCTTATTTTAATGACGGTTCCAGGCTTTAAACCTTGAATCCATTCTATTAGTGTTATTGGATCTTTTACAACATATCCCGGATATGAATCAATGCAAATACGATACGCGTATCTGCAAATCCCATATTTTATTACATAAATAAGATTATGCCCATTCATATCTTTGTTAACATTCATTTTATCTACCCCATTTTGTATAGCACGCATCCATTCCTCTTTTACATCTTCTATATTACCATTATATATAATTTCATCATCAACTTCCCCCTTTTCAAATATTTTACCAAGACAAGGGTCATTTAATAAATCCTTGATCTCACTCTTTCTGTCACATTCTCGTATTTCTTTCGTGTAATCTATAGATGTGTCATTATAGGAGATTTCCCCATCCATGTATCTCCCTGTATATTTCGACTTTTCTTCTAATTCAAATATTATTCCATTCATAAAGCATTTTTTAAATGTAGTTATATAATTTCTGAATAAAATCACTCATGGTATTGGCATGTTCTCTAAGATCATACCAGTCCATTTCTTCAATATCCCAAGGTCTATTCTCCTTTATATTTGGATAGAATACGTTTGTGTCCCCTATCTTCAAATTAATCAACTCATCTATTATCGATTCCGGTTTGCCAACAATGAAATACCAATGCGTCGAAATCTCTTCTTTATCAAATTCTTCCCATTCATTATTCCAAAACTCTTTTGATGTCATGAATGGGCACTCACTCATTAACTTCTCCCAAGCCTTCTTATCTTTGTTTCTAGACCAATAGACTTCTTTGTTTTGCTCTGTAATAGGAATTTTTATTATTTTCATATCTGTATAGGTTTTAAAAGAAACTCCAACAAAATGTTACGATAAATTTTCCCACTCCGTATTCAGCAAGTTGCTTAAACGATTCTATCCCATTGCAATAACAAAAAACATCATCATTGTCATCATCGTTGATGCTCAATGATAGTTTTATTGTCTTTCTTTGTTCATCTCCTGTCTCTTTCCGTACAATCTGACATTCTACGTATTCAGGCTCCTTCCCTGTTCTTTCTACAAATTCATGAAATCTTAAATCAATTTCATGTTTGACTTCTTCAATGTTGGATATTATTACCTCGTTTTCACAATCCGAACAAATAGCATGCGCGAAAGATCCATCAAAATAATCTATTATTTTTCCGGTATTCGGATTTACTATGGCTTCACAGGCAACATTTGTTCCACCACATCTTGTACATATATATCCCATAATTATCTGTTTTTAAAATGCTCAACAATTTCATCTACTGTAGCCTTACGCCATGTGATGCAGGCCGCGTCTCCCCCCCGAACCGGAGCTCTTCGCACTTTACCCACCTGTCTCCTGTGGCGTCCGTCACTATCTGACTAATGTACGGTCCTGGCCACAGACAGCCAGGCTGACCTCATGGCAGGGCAGGCGCCGCCTTACTCTGGCTGTTCTACCCACTCCCTGTATCCTACATTAAAACCAATAGGATCATACCTTTTGATCATAGTGCCATAATTCTCTCTACCGCAATACCTGTTCTTTCCTCCAATGATCCATGCCTCATCGTCTCTATCTGGAGATATTGAGTTAAGAAACTTCTCATAATCTTTTCTACTCTTTTTATTTATATCCATATTCCACTATATTCCACTATATTTATGTTATCGAATTTTTCTTTTATAATATCCAAGACTCCGTACTCGTTTGTTATCATAGCATGCATCCCTGGCTTCATTCTCCACAGATTAAAATACCTTGTCACATTCATAGTGGCATTAAATAATGATACTTCATATCTTGTGTTTCCATTTTTATCACGCCCTATGTTTTTAATATAACATATGTCTGGCTTGTATTTGAAATAATTAAAAAGCCTATGCCATCCCTTCCCGTTACATGTTTCACAATTCCATATTCCAGCAAGCTTCCTATATCCCCTTACCGGTATTTTCTCTATTTCTTTTGGTACGATCTTGACATACTCTCCTTCTCCGATTGGTATGGTCATATTACCTGCCTCTTCAGTGCAAAAGTATTCTATTTCAGATGCCATTCCTTTATACACATAGAACCGGTATAAGTTCCCGTCAGGGTCTACCCGATCCATGTAATATAATATCACTTTGTCTACTTTTATCGTTTTCATTCCTTTATTCTACTTATCTTTAAATTGTTATTCCCACAGTATTCCTTCAGCCAACTATCCGTTAGATAACGATTAACTCTATCGTATTTCTTTTTCGGGCCCTTGCTCCAAAATTTCCATTCTTTTGTGATATTGTACCCATATTTATCAAACCAATGGATATAATACACTATGTTACCGTATAAATCCACCCTTTTTCTTTCCTGTATGACTACCTCATAAGGTATCTTCTTGTCTCTTTTCTCCATCTTTGTCCTCCTTTCTTGAATAAAAAAAACGGCACCTATCTTCGCAGACCAGTGCCGGTAACTAACTTACATGGAAAACTACTTAACCTCAACTAATTCTACAGAGTTGTAGAATTTAGTGAAGCTACCAACAAATTCTCTTATATTTTTATATTCTTCTGGTCGTTTTCTGTTACCATCTTTTATATAATTTACCCACAGTCTATCCTCTATGTTCTTAATCGCATTCTCTATAGTAAATTCGTCGCTGACACACATTAAGCACGAAGACCCTGTTTTCTTATGCGGTTTATACACCCTTGAAAAAGACCACATTTTTATCCTGTCGTATATATATCCGTTGTTGGGATAAACGAATCCTATCCGGCTGTCACCTTCTTTAGCGTAAAACACACCTGGCTCCTTCCCGCCCTTTCTATATACTACAAATCCTTTTTCTTTTAGGATATTAACCACTTTATCTAATTTATTTTCTACGTTCATTTTCATGCAAAAATTTAAAAACGACCCTCATTATAGTTGCGAAGTTCTCCACCTTAACCCACTCATGAGCTACTGCTCTAAGTACGGATGTTTCGTATGTTGGGACATTGTCTTCTTCAACCACCTTACAAGAAGCCAGAACTCCTTCAGTCGGCTTTAGTCCACGGTCATGCAGCTCGCAGAGACCGTCCGGCTGGCGGAATGCGCACCACCCGTCTTTCTCTGTTGGCTGGATCATCGCTATTGGTTTTTCTTTCACTGCAAGATACCCTACCATCCACATTGTTTCTTTTAACCTGTCAGCGTATCCGGCATCTATAATAGCCTCTATGTCTTTTGGCGTACCAATACAAGGGACCTTACACATGTTCTTGCATTTATCACATGTACAAGGTTGCTCCCATCTGTTATGATCTATGCCTACCAACTTCTTTATCCGTTCTACTTCCTCTTTCATACTTCTTTTGTTAGTTCATCATAATAAGCTTTCAGTTCCGGTGAAGCGTATTCCATAAATGCTTCAAACAAGTAGGGTACCTCTATTATCATATTCACATTACAACCTTCTGCCTGTGAAAGCAATTCAGGATCATTACTGTACAGACACGCAACATGAGCACCTATATTAAATACATGCAAATCTATCCTTACGTATTCTATACATGAAGACAATGCATTAAACAAATTCTTTACTTCATTCTTGTCAAAAAGTTCTACAAATTCTCTCAACCCCATCATTTTACTACCCTTTCTATGTGTTTAATTAATACTACCGCCATTCCATTGCCGGTTTTTATCGCACATTCCGATCCTTTTATCCATTCTACACACCCTACATACTTTTCCGTAGCATGAAATCCGGGATTGTATTTTCCAGATGTACTGAACTCTACCGTATCCCCTACCTTCAAATCATCAAAAGCAATAGACCATGTGGTCCAAATTCTATCATGTCTCCCAGGCTGAATGGCTCCAATTACGCCCTTCTTACGACCGTTTTTTATCGCCCTTAGTATTATCTTTCTATCACCTTCGATAAGGCTGCAAAAGCGCTCGTAAAAGGTTAAATCAACCTGTTTTCCTCCTATTTCTTCTCTTATTTTTGTTATTCTGTTCATTTTCTGATTTTGTTTTATTTTTTTCTTTGTTTTTTCTATCTTCTATAGAAGATGATAATAACATTATCTTTTCTATGTTACTTTTTGACTGTAAAAAAGAATCGCATTTCATTACTACTACCACCTTCTTAAGTTCCCCATTATCGTATAGCGATACACGCATCATGTTTTGCGCCTCGTCCACTATCAGACCTGGAGTAGTCTTAGCCATTTTGCGTAGCTTATTATACTCCGGTCTTTCCATTTCCTCTGTTTATTACTCTATAGTATTTATCCTTATCCCCTTCTTCCAACTTCTCCAGATAGAAAATTCCATCATGTAAATGAGACAAACAAAACCTGTATCCGTATTTCTGCGTTCTTCTTACATGATCCCGCAGTCTTATTTCTTCACTTTTGTCTTGTACTTTGATCTTAATACTGTCTCCTTCTTTGATTGTGTATAAAATAGTTTGAATCTCTTCTTTTTTCATCTTATAAAATATTTTAACGGCAGCACCTATACTCACGCACCAATACTGCCTTATGTTTAACAATTAAATACTTAACTCTTCAATGGTCAAGCCTTTTTCTTTTACCCACTTTAGCATCGCGCATAATTCTGTTTCTGACTTATATTTCGGATCACGCCACGCCCATCCGAATTTATCCAGGACATGATGATATAATTCGTCGGCCTTTGCCGTGTAAATGTCTTTGAATAAATGCTCCGAACCTTCCGGTATAAGCATCTCTGTTGTTGCAAAATCAGAATACGACAAACATCCGTAAGCATATTCTGTTATTTCACTCCATGCTTCTCCGGCTTTAAATCCAAATTCTTTTACAAAAGCCAAAGTTAGATACATATTTAACAATATTGTTACATCATATCCCGAATCTGACTTTCTTTCTATTATTTCCTTTTCAAATTCCTCTAAATCTTCAGGTCCTAAAAAGATGTATCCTGATACCGACCGGTAATTAGCCTCCGCATACTTCTTGCATTTATCATCATTAACAATCTTACCAATGTTAGATAACATCTTTTGCCTCCATTCATCACAAAACTCTACCCTTACATCCATCCAATCAGTACCATAATTGCGATCTTTTGGATGTCCGACCGATATTACCTTTATGTTATTCACACCATATTCATAAAGGCGTTCGCCCACCTTATTCGCCCATTCCTGTACAAAAGGAATAAACTTATTGCAATAAGAATCAAAATCAAAATCTAATTCCTCCTCATATTCCGGCATCTCTTTATAATCTTGTTCAAAGAAATAGCGAGGATCTGCTATTGTTTCATAGAAACTTACGTTAATGAAACAAAACTCGTTGGTTGTCGTTTTTAATATCATAGCTTTTTGTATTTACGTACATTTTTTCTTGCCATAGAATCTACACATGGCACGAATCTGACTATAAAATACTTTTGTCCTCCTGGCCTCAAAGTATTTAAACATTTCTTCATTCTTTGTTTCCCAAACGTAATCCGTTTGGGAACTCATGTGATTTTTGTCCTTGCGCGAATAATGGTAATATGATACCACAACACGTTTCGCACCATTCTTTACAGGTACGATATTCACATCTATGTTATTATCTGTCATCTTATTATTGTTTTATGTTATTTAATGGTAATACTGATCCCATTTATGTGTCAGATGATAATTAAACATTATATTTGCCCTGTCTTGCGACCTCGGAAGGGCATTTCCGAGTTGGAAAGTGCGGGTGATTCCAACGATTGTAAAACCGGGGGTTCCGTACGTTTGTATCCAAGAATCCCGTTTGCTTTAGCGATGGGAGTATGTCAAGCATTATATAAATACAAAGAGCGCATACCTTCACAGGCCGGCGCTCCTTTCAATAAAAATGAAAAAACTAACATTAACATAAAATCCGTTTTCTACTTCTTATGTTTTAATCTTTTAATAGCATCCTTTCTTGAGTATGCCATTACTTTAGTACCATTAATATCAAATTCTTTTTCTGTTCTGACAATCTTTTCTCTTCTATATGTAGATTGCATTCCTTTTCCCCTTTTAGTATTTAGCACAAAGGCATCATCTCCGCACATTGCAGCTAATATCATAGGGAGCAACAGACCTCTGTATTTCATATTTTTCCTCCACAATTATTATATCTGCCATATTCGTTTCTTCCATCATTCCGTATTTCAAAAATCATCTTCTTATGATCTTTGCCTGGTAACTTATCTTTAACAGCCGATATTACGCCCGCTATAGACGTGAATCCTGAATCTGTTATTGAACACAGCAACACACCTCTGTCGGCGCCGGTACTTATCGCTGACGCCTTTATAATATCATTCTTGTATATTCTCATAATCTTTCGTTTTATTATCTACAAACTTATCTATATCGTCTCTTATTCTTTTTAGCACTCCGGCTATAATTTCCGGCATCTCTCCTTCGGTACGGTTCAGAGTTTCTATCACCCCATCAATCCTACCAATTTGACGCCATAAGAAATTGGCGTCTTTCGCATTAAATTCCCCCATCATGTCTTATTTTACTTCCATATGATTATGCTTTATTGTTTGTGAGATGCCCAGAATCGAACCAGGACCGACACATACATACCGGCACGCCGCGTCATCCCCTCTATGATACAGAAATAGGCATGCCTATCCTCACGAACCGACATGCCAAAACCCAAAACTTAATTTGATGAATAAAATAGATTAACAAAAATACTATTCTAATTCTTTTATAATATCTTTCACAATATTCAGCCTTACCTCCTTCGTTTCTGGACTAATACAACCAAACCACCCATAAAACGTTCTTGTTTCCTCTGGTTCTGTGGCCATACTTATCTTCTCCTCCAATTCCGGGAAATATATTCTCACCATTTCGTCTGAACGAAACCCATAGATATTTTTATGTTTTTTGAAATACATAAACACTACATTTCTTAACGCAACACATATGTATTCCCCATCCTCTTGCCTATCAATCATCTCATATACCTTTTTCCATATGAATAATCGCTCTTCTTTTGTAAACATATCTCTCTTCGTTTTTTATAGTATTATTAGACTGTATGCAGACTTTTCCATGTACACAATATTATGCTCCTGTCCAAATAGCTTCTTCGCTGCCTCTTTCTTTATCGCACAATATCTTCCTGTACGATACGGATTCTTTTGATCTGATCCATCCTCGACTTCGATAATAAAACAACCTCCATCATCTATTATCTTTTTGCAATTGTCACATACTTCGCCCGTGCATATATGATGCGGCGCCTGCCCTTTAATCCCATTTCCTAATAAAGCAATCCCCATCTCTTCACCGCATACTATACATATTTCTATGGATGGATTAACTCCATACTCTGGGTGTAATACAATTCCGTCTTTCATTTTTCTTTCCTCCTTTATTTTTAATATTGTGTGAGATCGCCGGAATCGAACCGACCTACCGCACCATGAATCCCATAAAGCAAATGCTCCGATCTTCGCAGATGGGAGCATTCTGTCTAAAGCATAAGAAAATTAATGAAGAAATTTTTCTCACTTACGCCATAGCATCTAAAATAGCTATCAGCACTATTTCTATGACAAACATAATAGAAAATATCTTAAATGCCTTTTTCATATTATTTCCTCCTTCTTCTTTATGTTTATAGTTCTTCTATACAGTATCTCTCCGGTCGTAATATCCTGTGCGCTTACACTAATACGAACACAGTCCTTTAACCAACTCGGTCTGTGTTTAAGCAATTCTTTAGCACTCGTTCTTAATATCATCTCTTTGGCATCTGATACCGGCATAGACCTGTTGCTTATTAGTCTACTACTTTTCGAACCTGTATAAGATATCCAATTTATCCAAATATAATGTATTGTTCTTTCCATCTTTTTTCTTTTTACGTTCCACAATAAACTGTCCCGGCTCTGCTCCGAACTACGTTCCACCTACAACCGCAGGCCTTAGCCCAAGGCGCCGCCTACTCCCCCTCTATGGCAGCCTGTTCGTACCTACAACACCAGTCTCTATCTATACAACTATCACTACGCGATAACAAACATTTATCCTTATAACAATCATAAAAAATACACCTATCACAACTGTAATCCTTAACTTCTACACAGCTAACTACCTTAGCATATACTATACCATCACTGCCTTCTATTCCTTTCACCCCAAAAATAGAACCTTCTCCCTCCTTACTCAAATCTAAGTCAGGCGCAAAGTCATATACGTTCATGTTGTTTATGTTTTAATTGTTATACATTCCGATTGAAAAAAATACTCACATAATGCAGTCCTTAACTCTTACCTACAGAATACTGTTTTAAAAACGCTGTAAGTCTTAATTTTGTTGGAAAATCCTACATTATGCTGTTTTAAAGCACTGCAATCCTTAATCTTGTTGGAAGAACCTACAGAATGCTGTTTTAAAACGCTGATCTTACAGAATGCTGTTTTAAAACGCTGATCTGTTGAATTTTGTTGGAAGAACCTACAGAATGCTGTTTTAAAACGCTGATCTGTTGAATTTTGTTGGAAGAGAGTGCCCTCCCTCTCCCCCTCTCCAACCCCGGCTAATCCTCCGGCTTTCCGCATAGAACCTGCGCTCTACCGCCTCACTACCGGCATACGGAGAGCACTACAAGCTTATACTCTGGCATGAAGTGTGGGGTGTTTAGAGATAATATCATTCCATAGAGAGAATAGAGAGCCTTCAGCCCACGCCCTACCGTCTGCTCCTCCTATCAAGATAGATATTCAAACCTATAATCAAAGCCAAAAACAAAAAGCAAAAGACCATTACAACATTATACTGATCCGCTCCGTACTCCAACATAGAACGAATACCAACCGACAGAAAATAAAGATCAGCTACTAATAAAAACCACCACATAAAACAAAAAAAATACAATAAGTATGTCCGAAAATACGGGTATTATAAAGCATAACTAATTGATAATCAAGCATACCTTATTTTTAAGAAAAATACAATAAGCCCAATTTTCAATCCATAGAGACGAAAAAGGCGGCATCCGACACCATATTTTGGGTCAGAAAACCGCCTACAGTTTCGTTTTAGACCAATTTTAACGACAATATATAGACAAAATACCGGCATTATATCCAAACAGCCTTATTTTTGTTTCGATTTGAACCAATATACGCATTCCTACCTTGTTTGTCGTCGTGTTCACTCTCAGAATATCCTACCCGTAAATAGAAAGAGTAGGATACAAAAATAGGGCTGCTCCGATATTCGAAACAACCCTATTCCTATTTAAATACTGTTTATATTTTCCTTAACGTACGTTCTTGACGTATGAACTTTACGCTTGCACTTTTCTTTTCCGGTATCGGAATGATACGCCTCTTTGAGATCACGATACAATATAAATTCACGATACGCTCTCTTTCTTTTTTCCTTGGCTTCCTTCCTGGATAGACCGCGTACGTCTACCATGTGTGCCTTAAATTTCTTTTCCATATCAAATTAAGTTTAGTATAGAGGTTGCTCCGGACTCGAACCGAACGCGCATTCCTATCCTTTACGGATTTTATGCTGCAACCAACAACCCACAATTAACACGTAGTTCTTACGTGTGGGCCCGTGTTATGCCGTTATTATATTTTCCGTCTGCTACACAATTTAGCCACGTATAAAGGCCATTGTGTCCTTGCGTTTTGATACAGCACATCCCTACATGATAGGTTACATGCTCATACCCTGTAATTTAATCTACAGCCCTGTCCTATTTTACGTGTAGACAAGTAAGACACGCTCCCGAACGGAGACAAACCGCGTACAACGGTATGTTTTCTAAACTATACTCACATACCTAACATAAACCATACCTATTCGGATAGTCCATGCAGTAATACCAGCCCTTTAATTGCCAACGGCAAGGGCAACGGTATATTTATCCCCAATATGTAAAATAACTCTCTGTTTTGTCAGCTTCAGTCTAAAGCATACGCGGGACGTGCACCCACTGACAACGGCGTACAGGCGCGTTTTAAGGCACGCGTAAAACCTTTGGAGAGCTTAACGGCGCTCTCCGTGCCTTATTACTGCTGATTGCTTTCATGTGCGAGGTATTCACTTACACATTTTGCAACGGTACGAATAGAATAAGAGGTAATTTTTACCGCTACATAAGTAGCTTTATACTCGTCGGTTTCGCGAGTGAGCCACTTTGCACTAAATTCATTCTCTAAAGGCTCAGCGGAAGCAAATCCGAAAGGTTTATACGCTTTTCCGTAGGCGATATTTTTAACCTCTTTACTTTCAATACCTTTTTCCTTATTTATCTTATTATCCTTATATATTTTAGAATATAAGGTAAATTTAATAAAGGTATCACCAACTTTCGGTAACATTTGGCTACACACTGTTACAAGGCGTTTTTTATCCTTTGCCAGAGCTGCAACCTTTACAGCGTATTCTGCCGGTATTTCCAAGGCCTTGCAAATAGCCTTTAGATCAGCTCCATTAGCAAATAGAGCGTTGTACAACTTAACAGCACCTACCAAATTTGCAGCATTTTCTTTAATAACAGCAGTCTGTAGTTTGTTTACATTTTTTTTCGTAATCATATCCAATATATTTTAATTGTTAAACAAATGATATTCAATTTAATAGCCCACAACGCAGGCGATTAACAGATACAGATATAGTTAGCCCAACGGGTACACTATATAGATTCATCATGTCAACTCGAGATCTCTCTTGATCACGACGCAAATATACGACATTTATCAATACTACAAATACATATGCTATCTTTTTTTTGTTAATTTGTATTAATTTCGATTCTATTATCTGATTATCAGCAAGTTACAAAAGCATACAAGAGCAGTATTACACGCGTACATTAATATGTGGGATATATGTTTATTTAAGTGTCTTATAATCAATATGTTATAATAATACATTGATTATCAATAATTTAAATAAGATGTTGATAATCAGAGAGTTTGTAGGTTTGAGGTAAAAACGCGTTTCCGGTTTTCCAGCGAAGGGGGAGCGGGGGAGAAAACGCGTTTCGGGGGGCGGGAGGTTCGTGATAGGTACCCCCTCTCTCCCATCACATAAACCATTTCTGTCTTTCTACCATCACACAAACATTTTTCATTTTCTCATCTATCTCCCATCACACCCACCTATCCACACAACACAAAAAAAATAGGATTGATATAAACCAATCCTATTTAAAACACGACCTTATTAATTTATTGAATTGAAGTAAGTTTGTGGTTTTCAAGGAAGTCCTTAAATTGGTCGCTTGATACGTCTATAACGAACCCAGCAGCACCAGCATGTCCTCCACCACCGAATCTCTTACTTACCTCGCAGCAATCTACGCCGTCTTCTACGCATTCATAAAGAGAGAACCGGACTTTTCCACCTGGCATGATACAGAATGGCATCAGAGCTTTAATTTTTCTACCGTCTAACCAGTCCGGTGTAAGAGAATCAAATACTTTAGAGCCTGATTCTGCGGTATTCATCGCTACAACCTTCACCTCATCGACGTAAGCTTCGAACGAGCACCTACTTACCTCATCTTCGTTTTTGGCAGCTACGTAGTTAATTATAGCACGTCCTTCTTTAGCAAGATCATAAAAAATAAGATCAATTTCATTATCCTTCATATCTTCTTTAAAATGATCATACAAATACGACAATGCAATCAATACATTGAGTCTTATTTTTGATCTCAAGGCATACTGGACAGCTACTACCGTATCCCAGCCTAAGCCGGATTCTTTATTCCACACATCGTAGTCTGACAGACACCGGACGATCGCCGGCACCTTCCCCATCAGCAGGTCCGAGGCCAGAGCGCACGCACCGACACCGACCCTCCTTAACCCTGGAACAGTGAACCCCCATGTCTTACTGTCCTCAATAATTCCCTTGTGATGATCTATCCACATCAGACTCTTCCCTTCATCAAGCCACTTTTTGAAAACCGTTTTAGAATCGGCACCGAAAGACACGTCAAGAACGTAAACAACATCTAAGTCACGCACCTTGCTGGTAACTTTCTTGACATCATCTTCATACGAATACGGGATATAAACAACATCCCTGTCTTTACTGTTTTCGTACATGGTTGCGATGGCTGCCGATACAACGCCATCTAAATCCGATTTATGATAAACTATCGCCGTTTTCTTTACCTTCATATCTATATTTTCATTCAAATTAATCAATTCATTTCTTTTTGTATCATAAAACGCTTACACCTTGATAGTTTAAATTTCTTGTACGTGATATTCTTTTGGCTTTTGCCATCAATATCACGAATGTTAAAACTGCCGGTTTTACGCCTTCCAAATATAAAGTAATAACTGTTTTCAAACATAACCCTATCAAACAAACGGAAACCAAAAACTTCAAAAGGAGATTGATTTAGTCTTTTTATCCCTCCTTTTTGAATCTTTTGTTTATGAATTTGACGATTATGTCTTCTTACTAATCTTACTTTATAATAATATCCTAATCTTATAGCATTAAAATTCTTAGAAATAACAAAGGCATCTGAAACATGAGATTTTTCAATGTCGTGATTGATTCTATTATATTTTGTAACATAACCGAAAGTCATAGAAACTCTATCATATTTAGACTTTATTTCTTCATACAATCTCCATTTCATGATTCCCATTACGGCTGCGTCGCGAAGCGACTTGCCTCTCTTAATTTTTAAATCTATATTACCTTTATGGTATTCCTTATGACAGGTTTCACATAAGGTAATAAGATTAGATGGGGAATTTCCTCCTGTTTTCCGGGATTCAATGTGATGAACGTTAAGGATCTTATCTTTCGATTTTCCTTTACAATACTGGCATTTATGCCCATCCCTTGCTAAAACATATTCCCTTGTGTTCCAAAATCCAAGTTGATCACCTTCCTGATATTCTTTACCTGATATATTAGGATTCTTAATCTTTTGAGTATCAAATTGAGCTACCTCGATAACAATACGAAATATTGGTAGTATAGAGCATACATTGTCAATAACACGAATATGAGCGTCTACTTTGTATTTCACCGAAGGTGCTATCCATCCTGAACGCTTGCTTTTTATTCTATTATTAAAACGAGGTTTTCTATATCTTAACCTGTTCCGTCTTGTTTTCCGTAGCTCTCTTCTGGTAGACAAAAGATCTACGATATCATTTCTAAGAATTACTTCACTGCTGTAAAGTTCTTTGCTTTTCGTTGTAGCTGATAGACCAACGTGTTTGGTCCCAGCATCAACGCCTAACACAATTTCTTGTTTGTAATCAGATGTGACGTACGTTAATTTGATGGTAAACGGACATAAGCTCACAACAACTGCCTTGTTTTCTTTAAGCAGTCGTCTTACCTTACCATGCCTTGTTGTAGGCATCATAGGTTTACCATTTATGTCTTGTACGTACACCATATCTACAAACGTTTTTAATGTTTATTCAACATAAGTCAGAGTAAAAACTCTGTTAGTACCCATCGCCAATGTTATTTAAGGTTTTCGTAAGCAACACTGTTCCTCAAATACCAGAACTGTTTAATCACTTACCTTAGAGCTACGAACTTGGGTAAACATCCGTAGGTAACTATATATTCTTAAATAACGTAGTGTTTGTTTCAACACTTAGGCTAATAATCGGAATAGCTTTTGGCTATTATACATAATACGATACAAATCATAAATAATTTGTATCGTATTATGTATTATTCGCGATTATGATACAAACTTGTGAATGTAATATTATTGTCTCCTTTATCTATTCTTATAATATCACTATATCCTCTATAATCCTGATCTTTTTTAATACGAACCTTCAAAGTAACTAAAGGAGGTTTACAGGTAGGAGGAGTGTCAAACTTATCACTACAAATATCTTGCAATTCAATTTTTATATTAAGATCAACTCCATATGGATTTTCAAGGATATATATATGATCGTTGTTTAGAATAACTATTCCTTCACTTGTATGTTCTTTGGACAATACATAATTTAAATCAAGATCTTTACCAACAAACTGAATAACGTCCATATAGTCAATGCCGGCATTCTCAGCACATACTTTATCCGAATCAGAGAACTGCTCTGGTAGACCACTGGCGCTTCCTACCATCAGCGTCATTGTCTCAATATCTTTATATGTTATACCATCCATCATCAACCTACAAGCACCAAGTGCCTTATATACCATACCAGGATTAGGCTTCATCATCGGATCATGTTCATCAATTGAAAAACACTCATAATGACCATACACTACTCCTCTTATACCTCTTTTTACTGCAAGATCATGAACGCATCTAAGGACATAATTTATCTTCGCATCAATATCTTCATCGGAAACAAACCCGACACCCACATCACATTGGTTGCTTATTATACCAAAGTATTTAACGCCATTTTGCTCCATAAGATCAAGTGCCCTATTCACGACATCTTGCTTAATCTTCATATCAGTAAGATCTTTTGCATAAAGACCTCCAGATATGGTTTCAACCAACGTTCCATCAAAATCAAACAATAATATTCGTTTGGATTTTATATCAATATCTTGTACCATATCATTCTCCTTTTTCGAACTTACTTTTCTTAATCTCTCTCGGAACCAGGCAGAACACACCATCTTCGTCCTTAATCTTCACAATATCATAAACCACATACTGATTATCACCGATATCCCAACCCAGCGAAGACAGTACATCACGGAGGTAAATACGTCTATATTTCTCACCTTGTTTATTTAATAAAAACGATCTCTCGTCTTCTACCTTAGAAGGAGCTATATACAAATTAGAATCCAACACCCCTTTAAACTCAGCTCCTTCTTCCATACCAATCAGAACCGCATCTTCGATACCCATCCATTTCAGGTTATCTACAGATATGGTCATAATCCGATCTTTGCTAATAGAAAGCTTTCTGATTTTAGCTTCTTTTGTCTTAGAACCTACATAGACCTTACTGCTTAAAAAGTTTATCTTCATGATATAATGTTTTTAAATTGTATCGCAAATATACGTAATAATATTAACAATACAATTTAAAAACAATTAAAATATGATATTATAATACGGGTAATCTTTTGAATTGCCTTGGAGCCAATTCGGATATGGTTCCGTGGAAAGCAAGACGAGAACCGTAGCTCGAATCCATGTCCGACGCATCGTAAGCCGCATCCGTATACGCCACGCCGCCAGTCGGATACGAGCGGTAACCGGAGCGCGCCAAAACAAGGGAGCTGTCTGATGTCCGACTATAGTAATCTGAATAATGCGTGGAATCGCTACCGCCAACTTGTGTCGGCACCACATCAAAAAACGGACCATTTTCGGCTGCTATATTTATTATCCAACCGCTGAAAGTCTCGGCGTTCACATTGCGAGTCGAACCGTCCGGGTCGGTGATTTTCCAAACTCGGTTGTTTATTTCTACACCTTCAACCCATTCACAGATACCGCCAAAAACCCCTTCAAGTCCTAAGCCGCAAACGTACTTTGAACTTTCGTTTTTGGTATCCGCACCGCCGGTTGCGTTGCTGCTTCCCGTTGTTGTAGCCGGGCTACTTCCTGCGCCACCGGGTCCTAATACGCCTTGCAGGTTACGTGTTTTATACTTAGCATACAACATCATAGCAATTACACAATGTTGTTGAAAATCTATCACCTGGAACCCGGTGCCACGCGCTTTTGCGTAACTTCTGAAATCAGATAATGATACGTTCGTCGTAGGAGTAACATCACTCCAGCTATATAGTCTATTTGAAGACACATATCCTTTATATGCTCCAACAAGAGATTGCGGGACATGGATGTAAGTGCCATCGATATTATGATCAGCAAAATGATAAAGAAATCTATTATCATCCACCTTATACCATTTATACCAAAATTCTAAGAAAACGACCATCACATCACCTTCTTGTCCGGTAAGATCAGCCGGACTACCATCAAAATAGAAGTTACTGTCGTTATCATCTAATCTACATACAAAAACCTCTCCTCCTCCCATAGCGCTCTTGCAAAGAACTCTATAGAAGCCACTGGTAATCAACCTATATAAAAAATCGCTGTCTTCGCTTATTGTTATATTAGCAGGATCTGATACAGATTTATCAAAAACTATAAAATTATCAGTAGGGAGACCGCCCCCCCCCTATTTTGTTAAAAAATCTTCTTCTCATGATTGTCTTATTTTGAGATAAAGATAACTTTTAATTTATAAACATGAATAATATGATTTTCGTATAATAAATCTATCTTTGTCAAGATATTAATTAACTACAAAATTATTTATGTTATGGCAGAATTGAAAATAGGTTTTGTAACCTTCAATCCGGGATCAGGTGACGGTGATCAGGCAGTCACCGTATCAGGTGAAAAATACGAAGGTCGTGTACAGCGCACGCAACAAGTAGAATTTGGTGCCGAATCAGGAGGTGTTAAGAAAACTGCTACCATCAACCAAGCTGCGGCAGCTGAGTTTGTAAAAATAGATCCTACTGCATCTGTAGGGAAAGGAGGTGGTACTGTAACTATCAACGGTACAAGTAACTCAACTAAATTAACGTTCTCCTTAACTCCGGACGAGACTCATCCTCTGACGCTGCAAATACCAGCCTCCTATCAGGCAGCAGGCAAGGCTACCAGCAACGGCGCTGTTATTGCCGACGACCCTGGTGCAACAGGGGGCTTTGCTTTCAGTATCGTATTCTCCGGTATTGCAGCGAACACTAATATAAACGATCTGGTAAATACTCTTAAGGTGACGGCCGCTGGTGGTCAGACAGCTAATACGGTTATTACCCAGACAGCAGGTGATCCGTTCTTGGAGATAGACAAGGAGGTAATTAACTTGGATGCAAACGGTACTCCTCAGACTATCAATGTTAATGCAAACATCAGGTGGACTATCACGCAAGCTGTTTCTAAGTTGGTAAGGAAAGTAATGAAATAACAATTACTTACAGAAAAAGAAAAGGGGCGTCTATTTGGCGTCCCTTTTTTCTATGCATTGTATGTAGTATTTATCTTTTTGCCTACTGACAAAAATCTTTTTCAAAATCATCTGTTTTCTGATATGGACTCTTTTCCCGTCATCTAATTCCCTCCATATTTCATTAAAGATCAAATCTATTAATTCCATAACCTTCTTATCGGAGACAAGATTCTTTCTACCGGGGCTGACCCATCCATCATCAGTCATCTTACCGGCTATCCTATTAGCTATCCTGCTTAATTCACGTGGGGTGCTCATTTTAATTTGTTTTTAAATATTCTACCTTTTTCACACTGAAGAATGCAGTCTCTCATGGGATGATCTTGTTCGTGATCGTCACACATCGGAAATTCATTTCCATAGGGGAAAGCAATGTGCGGGCACTGCGCCCTGAACGCATCCCAGGCCGACTTCCTCACAGCCTCAGCCCCGGCACGCACGCCTTTCTCTCTTTCCTTGGCTGGGTCAGCATACACGTTTGAAATAGCTCTTTTCTTCCAAGTAAGCATATTGTAATAAAACTTATCCACCAGTTTCCTACCCACTACATCAAACTTCTGTCTATGAATTAAAGGTGCGACCTTAACGACGTTCTTCCTATTTTTACTAACATCGACATAAATCAGACCAGCATAAGACGGAACTTCACTTACGTCAATCATATTAGGAGGACAGGCGTAATAGAAATAGTTTGGAGGATAGCTTATGACACCACCTACCTTAATAATGCCGTCTTTAAGAACCTTATGTTTTTTATCCTTTTTGAAGTCGTTAAAGAAATCTTGTTTAGACATCTTGACCTCTACTTCATAAGCGTACAATGATCTTGTTATGGCCAGGAAGTCAGATTCCCAATCATATATATGGAGATTGTTAATAACATACATCGGATTACTTAACAGATCCCTATTAAGGATCTTAAGCATTTGTTGCTCTGGGTAGTTCATTGTCTTACTTTTTTAGAGGCTTGTGGCGGAATCGAACCGCCCTACGAGATTTTGCAGATCCCTGACTAAACCACTCATCCAACAAGCCATGTAGCCCAACCGGGAGTCGAACCCGGAACTAAAGTTTAGGAAACTTTTGTTATATCCGTTTAACTACCAGGCTATTTAATGTTTGCTATGTTCACACACCGCAAACACTGAGATAATTAACATTTCCACAAAAACTTATCGTTACCCAAGGAGGATTCGAACCTCCGCTAACAGAACCAAAATCTGTTGTGCTACCACTACACCATTGGACAGTGGTCCCGGAGGGATTTGAACCCACGATCTTGCGGTTATGAGCCGCCTGCTTTCACCACTAAGCTACAGGACCTTAAAAATATGCAGGAGCCTTCACAGACGCCTGCATATAACAGCTAAATATTAACCAATAATTATCCTAAAAACTCTCTCAACGCAAAGTTAAGTACTAACCCATAATATGGCAAACATTAAAATATAAAAAGGATTAAAATACCTACTTCTTTTTTTTCTTCTTCTTTTTAGTGTCTTTTACTCGTTCAGCTTCGTTTTCGGGCTCCACAATATCACCGGCTTCTTCCTGAATCACATCCGTCTCAGGAACAACATCAGACTTCTCCGGTTCTGCCACATCCTTATCTGCCTCCTCATCTTTATCCAATTCCGGCTCAGCGACATCATTTTTGTCTTTACCGATTATACCTATCTGGTAGCCTCTTAATTCTATTTGCATTGATTTCAGCTTCGATTCTAACTCCTGTATTGCCTTGGCTCCAATAGAAACCTCATTTTCCAAATCTCCGATTCTGATCCTGGCTTCAATCAATGCATTTGATTTCTTTTTTAATTCAAATGAGATACTGTCTCTCTTTTCTTCCAAGTTACTGATTTTGTAATTAGCCTCATCAAGATCAGACTTAGCTTTGTCAAGATCAGCCTTGGCCGCATCAAGTTCTTCCGTTTTCTTCTTGACGCTTTTTATCAGCTTTTTCTGATTTTCCTTCAAGGCATCAATCTTTTCCTTAGACTCAGAAAGATCTTTGCCAATAGATAAAATCTCTTTATCCTTTGAAGCGATATCTGACTTAAGTTCTGAAAGCCTTTCCTTGTAAAAATCAGCCTTATCCTGCATTTCCTCAATTTCTTTTGCAAGATTTTCGGATTTAATAGCTTTCTCCCTGTACATTGACAGCTTGCTGTCTGTGATGAATGTAAAACCGAACATGCTCATTTTCAAAATATTTAAACATTACTTAACTCCGGAACTACCAAGACCTTTTTCTCCACGTTCATTTCCGTCTTCTACCTCAATATCTGTCACCTCTTCCAATACCATTTTGTATTGTGGAACGATTTCCATCTGAGCTATTCTATCGTTTTTATGGATTACGGTCGGTTTTTTATTGACTTTAGTAAGATTGACCATATACTCTCCTTTGTAGGTAAATTCGCATTTACCGGGCGCGTTAGTAACTACCACTCCCTCGTCAAAAGAGAATCCTGATCTTCCTTCTACATTCACGCACCATCCTTCTGGGATATTCAATTTGAACCCTGTTCCTATTCTAACAGAATAACCTTGATATAAGGTGATTGATTCAAAATCTGAAGGAACATCTATTTCCACTCCCATGTCATTCACCATCTTCACCACTCTATATGCACGAATATCACAACATGCATCGCCATCATGTTTATATTCAGGTACCACGACATCGGGGTACAGTTTCTTAATACCTACCTGCACAGTCTTCTGATAACCTGGAGTCAAATACGATTCAGGTATTTTATTAACAACCTTATCTTCTTTTTTATGTTTGTTGTTCTTTTCAGAAACAGTACCCTTCTTGCTATCTTCTTTTTCATAAAGAAGTCTTTCAATATCTTCTAACTTGTCCATGATCATATTTTTATAGTACAATAAACAATACCTTCTTTTTTTATATCCTTCGTTGATTCATAACACTCACGAAAAGTACTTATGTCTGCATCATTAGGATCATCGACCCACTCATCTCCTTGCTTATATTTTTCTCTGGTTTCTGAGTAGATCATACATAATTTATCCCCATGCTTCGCCATAATCCTTTCTTCTGTCACTTTCCTACGAAGTTTAATAAGGGGAAATCTTGTAACTATTTCTACCATCATTCTACACTATCTTTAAAAGCCCAAGAGATGTTATTCTCCTGGGCTGATGTTTATATTAAAATGGAAGGTCCTCTTCTTCCATAGGAGGAAAGTTCGGCATCTGTGCTTGCGGCTGTGGCTGCGTCTGATGCTGAGGCTTGGTGCTCCTTGTAGTAGGTGCCGGGGCAGGTGCAGCAGGCTGAGCCGGGGCCTGATACTGTGCTGGCTGTTGGTAATTCTGATACGGAATAGCACTCGGAACAGACTGAGGTTGTTGAACCTGTTGAGGCTCGGCCGGCTGCTGGGGATAAGTCTGAGGAGCTACCGGCTCTTGCTGAGTATTTCCTCCTAAACCTAATTTAGCCATTATACCTGCTCTGATATCTTTAATAGAAGCATTGAACCTGTTTGAATATTCAGTAATCTTCTGATAAGTAAAGTTGTTTTGAGCTGAATAATCGAGGCTTTTCTTGCCATCAAATCCTGTAACTTCAACAGGATCAGGCCAACCATTTACGCCTTTTTTATAATAACGTTCAACAAGCTGATCTTTTTCTCCGTCTACTCCGGCATATGCGATAATAAGTTCTGAAGAACCAAATTCATCATCTTTCTTCTTCTTAAAGACATTGAAATAAATTTCACGACTGAAATCGATGTTTTCGTAGTATTTTACAAAGCTCTTAACAAAGCCCTTGATATTTCCTTTTTGATTAACGAGAGGTATGGAAATACAATAGTTTTCATTAAGCTCGTAATCTTTCAACACGATAAGGAAATTAGTAGCAGTATTTCCATTAGAGAAAGTACTTGTCTTTAACCCGATGTAGTTGATGTACCCAACTATTCCATTATAATACTCTTTCCAATATCCTGCCGGCTGACCGTTATTAGGATTTATGTGCTGAACGAAACCTTCTTTCGGTTCGTTACTTTTTTCATATAAGTTACCATCCGAATTAATATACAGATAATAAGTTGTACCAAAACTTCTGTTTTCTCTAAAAGCCATATTTTTATTTTTTTTTATAGATTATACAATGTTTGATTTAAGACGTATGTTGATTCGTATTTAGGATTGAACATCTTTATCATCTTATACTGATCAGACCAATCCATAATAACATCTCCTTTTATAAGAGATTTTACGGATGAAAGTATATTTTCCTTACTGATAGAAAAATTAAAACACGGACCTTCAAGCGCATTTAAAGGCATTGATTCCATTATCCTTTTTCTATTTCCAAAATCCTCAGACATTACCGTTATACCGTTTTCTTCATCTACCTTGACATTAACAACATTATCCACTAAAGTCATAGAATTAAGAACAGATATAAACAAATCCCTGTCAAACTTAACCCTCGACGATTTCTCGAATTTGTTACATACGTATTCGTAGTTAGGATACTGTTGTTCTACGTTCATATCCGATATAATCACATTATCAAAGCATAAGAACGTCCTAACACCATCTGTGGAAATACTGATCTCCGTATCTTTATCAGATAGAAAGCGGTATAAGATGGAAGCCGCGACCTCGCTTAGCATAATTGACCTTTCTTCTACTGCATTAGCATACTCTTTCCTGTTTATAAACAAACGGAACATATCAGTAGAAACAATGTCAATATAGTCCTTCTTCACATTAAGAAGAATCGAGCATATAGCCGGTCTAAATTCATCCGATCCAACAAACGCAAAAGATCTTTTCATAGACTGAATGAAAGACGAACTCATAACACGAATGCCATCACCTACAGGATAAAAGAAATCAGGGAAAGCCTTATCCTCAATCCAAGTAGAAGAAAAAGATCCTCTATCGTATTTAAAAACGATACTGTAATCGTTTTTAATCTCTATCTCTATATCCTGGTTATGATTTTTAAAAAATGAAATAAGAGTCCCGGCATCTACTAAAAGAGAAAACTTCTGGTCACAAGAAATATCAGTATTCACATCGAAAATATCATCCGTATATGTTATACGTTCGTTCATGGCTTGTATCCGGATATGATCAAAATATAAAGTAATTTTTATATTCGATGTGACACAATCCTTTAGAACCTTATCAAACATCTTTGAAATGTTTGAAAGTTTCTCATTCATTAGTATGCCAGGAACTCTTACTTTCATTTTTTAAAACTTACGATTATGACTATCTAACACTGCAAATGTATTATTTTTAAATATAATTACGAATTAATTGGATTTAAAATGATTTAAAATAGATTAAATGGTTCTTCTTGCTGCTTCTGCTATAAGCATCGCATCAACTATACCGTCATGGGCTGTCTTACATCTTTCGTTTTTAACGAACGTATCGTTTGGCCACAGCCTTTTAGCGCAAGCCAATGACGTTTTCTTAGTATTTACCTTACTGGCTTCTATAACCTTATCAGAATGCGTCCAAACCAATTTCTGCCATGTTTTAGGGGCTATGAAATTAACGGAGCAACTTATGTCCGTAAATGCCATACAGAGGGAGATGAACAGCCCATGCAGTTGGCCTTTGTTCTCCATGAGGGAGGCAGTAGAGGACGTGCTGACCCCGTACAGGGCGTGGACGTCCTCTATGACAAACACTACCCTATCAGGATTGTTTTCTACGATCGTATCCCGGCAAAAAACATATTCTTTAGTCAAGTCTACCGGTCCTGAAATTGCTATTCTTGGAGTGGAGATTCTCGATATTAGTTTGCTGTCCTGATCGATGCAGGCTATGGCTCCATCTTTTCCTGGATCTGCTGCTATATATAACACCATAACGCACTAATTTAAATTCATGTCAATTTTGCCAATGTTGTCATCATCGTCAAAACCTCCATTGTCAGTAAGTTCGTAATCAATAGCCACAGCACCGTTACCAAGAATGTAAAAGCCTTTAAACATCTTTCCTATTTCAATAGGATACACTACATTTACGTCCCTTCCAATATCCTCAAACGGCATAGCGATATCTTCTGTATTAGCATCCTTTTGTTTTGCTAATACACCAACGGGTATATTTTCACCTTTTATAGATGCGTATGTAACCATATACAGAATATCGTTATTGACAAATGCCCTATCACTACTTACCTTATCCAAGCTGACATATATAATATGTTTTATAAAACCATTGATATCTCCACATATGTTAATAGCTTCTACTTCTTTAGGAATAACGACTTCCACTTCTTCTGGTTTTATATTTTTCTTTTTCATTGCATTAATCTTTTCGTATTTTGTTTTACTTCTTCGATAAGATCCTGATCTTTCATCATTTCCTGCTTAAGTTTCTCATTCTCCTTAATTCTTTTCACCCTATCGGCAAGAATCTTCTTATATTTCTTATCCGATATTTTAATAAACCAAGGACAGTTCCTTGATGGAATCCTTTTACATGGATAGTCAGTGAGACCGTTCGGTCCAAACTGCTCGCATCGGTTACATTTTTCTTCGCCTGTCATTGTACTATATTTTAGGGAAATATTCTTCAAGTTCTCTATAAGAGCACTCTACTACAACAGAGTCTCCTTTAGGTAGAAATACTAAAATAGAATCGATAGAAAAAACACTATCTACTTTTCTTACAAGTTGGCCATGTTTGTAAGAAGATATGACCAACCTAATTCCATACGCATCTGAATAAGATCCTTTCCTACATGGAGTTATGCTTTCAACAACATAATCAAAGCCTCCGATATTAACTTCATCTCCGGCATTGATTTCCATGATAGGAACCATCTTGACCCTGCGATCTATGCTTATTTTCATTTCGCAACCTCAAATTTTATTTGCTCCTTTGGTTCATAATTCCATACCTCAAAATCATCAGCTACAAAATCATAAAATCCTTTCCCTTCCATACGAGACGAGATAGTAACCTGTGGAACCGGGCCGAATAGGGATCGACGAAGGAGCTCGTTTGCCTGCTCTTCGTGCCGGTCATATACGTGCATATCTTGAATGAAGTGCGTAAAAATAGCCGGCTTCAGGCCTGCGTCGTGAGCGAACATCATCATAAGTGCAGCGTACTGTGCTACATTCCATAGGCCGGCAACAATAGCATCCTGGCTACGTTGATAAAGAGTCATATACAGCTCATCTCCTTTAACAGATAAATTAATCTGGAACGCACATTCTTGAAGAGGTTTTAGTCCATTGGTTTCAGGATCGAACATAGATGCCACTATTCTTCTTGATGAACGATCATTCTTGAGTGACCAAAGAATGAAGTCTGTTTGGTTAAGAAAACCGTAAAGACCATCATGGATGTCTATCATACCCTCTGGAGCTTTTCCGGTTCCCATATAAACATGTCTGTTCACCATATCTCCATAACATCCTTCTATCTTTCCATTATCATCAGCCCACTGATCCCATATATGAAGACCAAGCTCTTTTACGTCTACCGATCTTTTTTGCCAAATCCACAAAATTTCTTTTATGGAGTTTTTAAGATTAGTAGGTCTAAGTGAACCAAGAGGAAATTCCCGACGAAGATCGTACTGGTTGCATACTTGCAGGATACGCTTCACCTTTACGCCTGTCCCGTCACCGTAGACCGGTCGCTTTACCTCTTCCCACGGCTGGCTCATTATAAGAGCCAAATTATCTTGAAATATTTTATCTACTCTTGACATGTTTATATTTTTTTTAACCAACTACCATCCAGTCATCAGCCAACATATCTGATTGCGAAGCTAACCATCCATTTACAATATTATCGTTAGCATCTTTCATGCACAGATAAGAACAAAATTTAATCATGTTGGTTTCTGTTATGTCATAATAATCGTTTACGTATTTTTTAAACGAATCCGGCAATGACTTTACTTTATTAACTATCATATCAGTAGACAACCAATCTTCCGGTCGCTGGAATACGAACATACCTTTACCATTCCATCCTGAACGAGCAATTAACTTACCTTCTTTTACTGCCTCTAAAGCTTCTCCAAATTTCATAACTATATTTTTTTTATAAATTAAACTCTGCAAAATCTATTTCAGATCCGGTTGACAAATTAATCATTGACTTTTCAAGCTCTTCCATTGGAACCGGTTTCACAATACCTCCATTACCAAGAGTCCTTTTATAGAAGTTTATCACCACCTGATCGCTGGTTTTTACCGTCTTAGGAATAGGTTGACGAAGATATAATCCATCAAGAGACTTTACTCTTGAAAGAGCCGTATATAGCTGTCCTGTTTCAAAAGAATTAGATACGTCCATCATAGCCGCATCCAATGTCAGGCCTTGGGCTTTATGGATCGTGATAGAATAACCTATTTTTATAGGATACTGAATAATAGCTCCTACTACTTCAGATTCTATCTTATATCCGTTTCTTACGTATTTTACTTTCTCAAACGAACATGGTGTTATAACAACCTTAGTATGCTCATCATCTTTCGGTTTATCAAGGACTACTTCAATCTCACCCTTTTTTATAGATAATACAGTACCAAGAGAGCCATTGAAGTACTCTCCTCCGTTTCTTGTTATCATAACTCTTGATCCTTCTTTCAAGAAAAGAGTTTTTTCAACCGGAGCATCTTTAGGATAATCACCGTTTATAACAGCTTCTAATTTTCTTAAAGAGCCTGGTAACGATGATATTCTCATTTCGTTAATAGCCGTAGCTTTTGAGTTGGTAGTTACAATCTCAACATATCCTTGATTATTATCAGACTGAATACATCTGCTGTTTATTGTATCAAATACATCATCATCCATCTGCCCTTCACGCACCTTATTAAGGACACTAATAAACTTCTCATCTTTCTGACGGTATATTTTTTCAAAAGAAACCATTTCCATACCAGAAGCCATTAGAGACTTGGAGCTAAAGAAGTAAGATGTATCGTATATTTCTCTAAAAAAATCCTCCTTAATTACTGGCGGAAGTTGAAATAAATCACCTACCATAATAAGTTTCACGCCGCCAAACGGGTCCTTGTCTCCTCTTGCATGACGAAGTATATCAGCTACGTTGTCAAGAAGATCAGGGCGAACCATAGAAATCTCGTCTATGATAAGATACTTTATATTCTGTAAAATCTTTTCCGAACCTCCGTTGAATTTATATTCGCAGTTATCCATAAACGCGCCTTTTCGTATTTCAGGTATATACGGCTGCATTCCTATTCTAAAAAATGAATGAATGGTTTGACCACCTGCATTAACAGCAGCAACACCTGTAGGAGCTACAACAACCGCATTTTTTAATGCCGGTATAATACGCTTAAGGAACGTTGTTTTTCCACTTCCTCCTTTACCGGTTATAAACAGCGGTTTTGGTGACTTACAAATAGACTTAATAGCCTTTCCTTGTGCGACATTACCTTCGGACATAACTGAACGAAGAACGCACTCCATGATTTTTTTGTCGTAACTTATAGCCATCTTTTTTCTGATTTTGTTCTACAAAACAAAAGTATGAAAATAAAATAAAACCTAAAATATAAAATGAATTAATTAGGATTAAAAAGAAATAATAAGTTGGATAAGTAGTTTTAGATCAGACAGTAATATGATTTCGTATAGATATGGTTATGGCATAGTGGTGGCTAACGGGTGTTTCCGTCGATGTTCTACGAGATTATCGTTTTTCGGCTCTGTCGGCGACTACTAAGAACAGACCCTCTCTCAAGTACCAAACATTACAATGATGAATACTGAGATATAGGATAAAGATAGGTATCATTATAGAATGATAGCTCTTCAAATGGTATATCCTTGAATACAGATTCACCATCTAATTCTTTATCATTGTCTACTGTTGTATTAATGTTAGGTAATGATTGGATAGATATATCCATATTCTCTATCTTTTCCTTAAACTGTTCTGCCTTAACATACGTATAGATGTCTTCGCTTACCGATCCCACCGCTTTAGCCATCTCGCCGGCGAACTCAGCATACATATCCCGTACCTCATTAAAACCTGCCTTTTTGTCAGGAGCAATATTGTTATAGGATTTCATTCTCCTACTTACCATACCGCAGACCCCGGCAACGGACGTCCCCACCTCAGCACAGCAGGCTTCCGCATCAGCCAGGCCTGCCTTTACCGTGGCTACCTTCTCCTTACTCCACCCACTAACCTTGTCGTATGATTGTTTAAGACAGTTTAAGAACATGTCCATTCTTCGCTTCTTATCTTCTGCTATGATAGCGCGATAGTACTTTCTTATAATTTGGTTTTGTGTACTTCGCTCATATCCGTCCCAGAAGTCTTTATGCGCTTCTTTAGCCATAGCAGAAGCTAATGACCTTGCTTCTTCTTCTTTTGTCTTTTTACGATCTATGCCAAGGATTTCGCCATCTTCGGAAACAACTTCATCTGCGTTTAGGAAACGTAGGATATGAGTGTTGTCTTTTAAGAAGAAATTGAAATCGTCTTTCTTATTCACTTTTTCTTTTTCTCCTTTCTCTATATCCTTCTCTCCAAAATACCATCTGTTTGTTGCTCCTTTTTTATACAAGGTCCAGGTATTTGCTATTTGCCAGAAAACGGCTCCATGCCTATATACCGGAATCAGCTTACCTATTGGGTAGTTATGTTCGTTTGCTTCAATGTAAGCACGAGGATTATCTACGTATGTTATAAATTGTATGTTTTCGAACCTTTTTACGAGCTTGTCTTTTATCGCCATACCGACAATCTTTTTCGCTTTTGTTAGTCCTACATTCAAATACAAGGCAATTGTTTTATTACTTATCGTCGAATCAATTAATCCATAATACGAGTGGCTTCCGTCTACGACATCCGCCTGAGAGTTTGTCTCTCCACTGTTCAGTACAGACTCATTGTTTCTGACTAAATTAACAAACATCGCCTCTTTTATCCTGTCAAGGACCTTTTCATGGTTTGTTATTTCATTTTTCCTTATCTTAATTAAAATCCTATTCTTTGGAAGACTCACTTTTCCACATCCGAGAGTAAGTTGTACGCCATTAACACGATACCTTCTTGCAACGAACGTACTATCCGTCATACGGAACAGTTCGTCAAACATCGGATGTCCTGTCATGTTCTTGAATTTCGAATACCCGATCCCAAGCTTATGAAGAAGATCTTTCTGGTTTTTGAATCTTATTCTCGAATCCCGGCGGGAGATTTTTATCATACAGTATAAAGCATACAATTCCATGAACAGCGAATCATCTGACCACTGTTCCAAAAGTCTAAGACTTATGTTAATATTTCTACCTAATTGTAGCTTCATAATCTTTGACATACTCCCATCGCTAAAGCAAATGGGATTCTTGGATACAAACGCAAGAAACCCAGATATTGCTATCGTTGGAATTACTCTTGCTTTCCAATTCGGAAATGCCCTTCCGAAGTATATTTATTAAAAAAAATACATAAATGATCAAAATAATCATTGATACCCTGCTTAAAAGCAGGGGCTTTACGGAATATCGTAACAAAAAAAAATCGGATGGATTTTTGGGGATATCCATCCGATTCATGTCTTTTTTCGTTCGGAAAATCCCAAAACCCCGTTACAGATTTGAGAAGCAAACAATGAAAGACGATTAATATTTTTTTTATCATTCATTATTTATTTCCTAAATCTGTAACGTACAGCAAATATAGAAACAAATAATGAATATCAAATAACAAGATCTTATTTTTTTTAATGCTACAGTGCAAATATCGGGACAAACCCTGAATCTATTGTCATAAAATACGTTAATTTTAAATTTATAAATCCTTAATACTTATCTTTGTATCAAAACGATAATCTCATGAAAGAAAGTGATAATAAAGATGTTAGTAATAGGGCTTATAGGCTTTTAGTACCTTATTCCAATACGGTAGATATGGCGAAGAAGATACTTCTGTTTTATAACGGATACTTAATGGCTTCCGGCAATGAGAAGAATGTCATAGATGCGAGGCACTTAAATCTTCTTGCCTATTATTTTGTGTTTGGATATTCGTATGAGACGAAGAAGAAGTTTTCTCATTGTTTCAGTACCGATCTTCAATATGTATCGGTTTTGGATACGGAGATGAAGAAGCGTGGTATTTTGATTGACCGTGAAGGGAATTACAGGACCAGGTGTTTGTGCCCGGATATAGAGAACATGCGCCGTCTTTTTGTATTGGAGGGTTCAAGAGATCAATGTGCGTTGGTTTCTTTATTTTACAGAAAAAAAACTTTTGAAGCCGATGGCGAAGAATAATTTCCCTATATCATTTGAGTCACATATTATAGATGATGTGATGGATAAGACCGGGAGCGTTTACGACCGAAACCAAATACGTGACGTTTTCAGAGCCAGTATTTCTTATGCCAATAACTTATGTACGTACACAGATAACGTGTCTGTATCGTTCCCGTATGTAGGCGATATGGTTTGTAACCTTCATGAGATGGAGAGGCGCAAACACAATCTTGAGCGTCTTAAATCCAAGGTAGAAAAATTATCTAAGTATCAGGAAAAAGAACTTCAGTGCCTTGATATTAAGATAAGGATGATAAAGGATGCTTATGACTCAGGTGAGATAAAAGGTGGGGATATGTTGATAAAACACAACAAATTATCTATCTTTAAATCTCGTAAGGGTCATAGTTTTAGTGAAATACAAAATATTCAAGAACAGGAATTTAACAGATAAGTTATGAAAAAGATTTTGCAAGCGGAAGTTATATACGATGCTTTTATGGATACGATATTAAAAAAACTTCCAAGAAAAAAAGAAGATTATCCTGATTGGTACAAGGAACGTCTTGAAAAGTGTGAAGGATGTAAATTCAATACCAAGAACGTCCCTAACTCTATGCTTCCTCTTTCTTTGTACGTAAGCAAGAAAATAGGTAAAAATCGTTGTTCGGTATGTACGTGCTTCATCAAGCAGAAGGCCTGGAGCAAGACAGAGGAGTGTGCGCTTGGGGAGGGGCTTCCCCGTCCTTCGTGGATGGATCGTCAGTATTCTATTGATTTTTATGATGAGAAGTCAAGATGGAACAGGTTAGAGCTTATTACAATGGATTCTGATGAGTTTAATGTTATTTCTACAGATGACAAGCAGTATAATATTGACCTGTCTAAAGACGGTAAATCATTTGAAATCATTTTCGAACCAGTAGAAAAAGGAAATAGTATAAGGTTTTCATTCGTTCTTGAGTCGAAGCATGATATGAAGATAACAGCATCAGAGACATCTTGTGGTTGTACGTCATCTAATTTGAATATCATTGACTCACGTCACTTTAAGTTCAATATAGAGATACATACAGCAGGATTTGGAATAGGAAGATTCGTAAAGCACATGACTGTTCACTATCAAAAAGATGGGTCTCAAAAAGAGGAAAAAATTCCGTTTAATTTTGAAGGTACTATAATTCAAAAAAGTTAAGTTATGGGTGGATGTGGTAAAGCAAGGCATTTACAATGCGAGGATAAAAGGAAGTCCTTATTTTCTATGTTGCAGGCATCTTGTGACGATCTCCCCGATTATTCTGCCGGGGACATTCTCTATGCCGTACTTAGATCTTTTGCAAAGAAAAGAGGATTGTCTGTTTCTTTTTTAAGGACGTTGACAGACAGCGAGCTTTTTGAAGTGGCTGATTATAATTTATCAATGGAGTTGATGGACGTTATTATTCATGATAGAAAGGTTATTGACAATGAAGAAGATTGATTTTGATTCAGATATAAAGCATCTTATTTCTTATTACAACCATTTACTGTCTGCGCAAGACGAGGTGGGAGAGGATATGGAAGAGCTAACCAAGGATATTATTAGGAAGAAGGATGAGGAAAACGACATAGAGTTAGAAGACTTTATTGATTTGGAGGAAAAGTCGTTTATGACCAACTTGTATCAACAAGAGATAATGAAAGTATCTTCCTCTGTCAAGACCGTCTACAGGTTGTCTATTAACGCCGGTCATGATCTTAATATAGATGATGACAGCAAGAAGGTTCTTGATAGGATAGTAAACGGCGGAGAATCAGATTTTATTATGTACGTTGACAATAATACTGATTCTGTTGCGTTCAAGGAAGAATCTGTTGAGGAAGGAATAAAAAACATGTGCAAGTATCGTGTTGATCCATCTTCTCTTGAAGACAGGTTTAATATTCTTAAGTCTCAGTATGAGGCTTTTTTAAAAATTATCAACAATGAAAGCAAGAAAGCCGACTAACGATGATGTCTCTTACGTAGATCGGAAACTTCTTGTGCTAAGGGATCAGATAGATAAGGCTGAACGTTATCTATCTGAAAACCCTTGGGATAAAATAGAAGATTCCGATAAGAGAGAGAAAGAATTTAGGTTTCAAAAAAGCTTGTCTGATAGCTTAATGCAATGGACTGAATCTTATATTAAGATGTGTGGGATAATGGATGTCTATAATCAGCTTGAGGCTGCCAAAAACAAGAAAAGTCTAAAAGGAGGACAAACAGTATCAGGTATTCAGTCTTTTGTCAAGAATGAAGCTGAGAACAAGCTCGATAAATAGTTTTGTCATGAATTTTAACAGTAAAGAACTTTATATAAATATGGGTAACGATATTCCGTTATGGAATGACCTTTATTCTTATGAAGAGCAAGACGATGATGTCAAGCAATTCTGGGAAAATGAGGCTATGAAACTCCTTAACGGTGTTACCATAAATGGTGTATTTATCCATCCTTGGCTATACTGGCATATCAATTTCTGGAAGATGATGATTGACGTAGGAGATGATCGTATTCCTGGAAATTCTCAGCTTCGTGATAATGAATGGATGTTTGCCGAATTTCTAAAGCAGGCTGAAGAAGAGAATAAAGGAATATTCATGTTCGGGTGCCGTCGTTTTGGAAAAGCCCTTCTTGACTCTGAGATACTTTATCTTGAGGACCGGGAAAAGATGATAGGAAATACCGTTGTAGGGGATAAGATATATGACGATAAAGGTAATTTGGTAGAAGTCGTAGGTGTCTATCCTCAAGGAAAAGTAACTACCTACAGAGTCGTATTTGAAGACGGTCGTAACGTTATTTGTTGCGGAAATCACCAATGGCGTGTCAATCATGGCGGAAAATGGCATGTTAGGAGTCTTAGATCCATAGCTGGATTAGATTATAAGAGTATGTCTATTCCAGTAGGTGAGGCCCTGAACTACCCTACGGCAAAGCTGCCGGTTCCGCCGTCGGCCTACGCCTCGATGCTGGCGGCTTATCTCGGTGGCTATGGAGGGGATATGTTTTTTGATAAATACGTTTGTAAGAAGTTTTTAAGATCGTCCATAGATCAAAAGAAAGATTTTATAGAAAACTTCATTCGTTCTTTCAGAAACGTAGTAACCGGAGAAGAAGAGCTTACGTTGTCTCATATTGACATGGATGTCATAAATTTTGTACAACGTATGTTTTGGGCTTCAGGTTGGTATGCTAAATTGGAGGGGAACAAACTTATACTATCAAGGAATCGTAAGGAATTAAAAATAAGATCCATATCGATATACGGTAAGGAGCATGCCACTTGTATAACCGTTGATAATGATTCTCGTTTATTTTTGACCACCAATTACATCGTTACTCATAATACGGCCATAATGAGTTCTCTTCTGGCCCGTAATGCTACAATGACGTACAATTTGACGCATAATGTTATTGGAGCAAGTAAAGAAGACCTTGCCAATATGGGAGAGTATCTTGAGTTTGGACTTGATAATCTTCCTCCTTATCTTACTATAAACAGGACTGGTAACGACTGGACTAAAGAAGTTGTTTTAGGTACAAGAAACATCAATAATCAACGTGATGTTCATGCCAGAATAAGAATCACCAACGTTGATGATGGAAAGACACGAGGCTCATTGAAGACCGCAGGCGGAACTCCATATACGTCTATATATGATGAGGTAGGTAAATTCCCGGTGCTTGGAGCATGGCTTGCCGGTAGGCCGGCTCATATGATGCATGGTAGAATGAGGGGCGTTTGTTTGATGGCTGGATGTTGTTGTGCTGGTACAATAGTGTACAAATCAAACGGAGAACCGTGTAGGATAGAGGATTTAAAACAAGAAGATGGAATAATAGGATTCGATAATATATCATCAAAAGCTGTAAGTCAAGACATAACATGGATGAAACCCCCTGCCGAGAAAGAGTGTTATAGAATAACAACAAAAAGAGGAAGGGTACTTGAATGTAGTGGGGATCATCCCATATTGACTGTTGTAAAGAAAAGGAAGGGTAAATTTAGGTACTTTGGATCTGATTTTAGAAGGGCTGATTCTCTTAGAGTTGGACGTAAAATATGTGTATCAGATGGTGTGGATATATGGGGAGATAAAAAAATGTTTGATCCATACCTTGTTGGCATTCTAATAGGGGATGGGAGCTATGGTTTTGATAAGACTCCTATTGTGTCTACCAGTGATGATGAGGTGTATGATTATATACGATCTAAATATGAGTGTTGTATAGAGAAACAGTATAAGACTAAGGACGGAAAAGATTATAGGGAAATAAGAATAAAAGGTATATGCCATGAGTTAAGGGAACTTGGTATATATGGTCAGACTAAAAAAAACAAAACACTTCCTTTAAATATACATTCATATAGAAGAGAGGATGTTATTATGATGATTAGGGGGTATTTTGATGCTGATGCTACTTTTTATTCTAATAACAATAATAGGGATCATCGTATAAGTTTAGGATCTTGTAATAGGCATCTTCTTGAAGAAGTAAAGGATGTTCTTTTTAAATTTGGAATACATAGTACTATTTCTTATAGCCCATCTAAAAATCCAGCAGATAGATCAATTATTCTTGATTCATATGTATGTAATATATTGGATAAATTATCCATGCTTAAATATTGTGATATAATTGGAACAGATATAGGATATAGAAGAGAGAAACTTGATTCTATAAGGAAATTCGGTTCTAATTTTAGCACATTTGGATCTTTTAGGTCAAAATATTTAGATGGAGTGATAATAGAAAGGATAGATAAGATAGAGTATATAGGAATTAAGCCTGTTTACAACCTCACTGCATCAGATACTCACACTTATATAGCAAATGGTATTATAACTCATAACACTGGCGGTAATGTAGAAAAGTCTCAAGATGCACAGAAAATCATGAACTCTCCGGACGAATATGGATTTATTATAATGAATTATGATATTCTAAATAAGAGAGTTATTAAACCAACATGGCGTATATGTAAATCTGGATGCTTTGTTCCGGCCCAGATGTCTCATGCGTATGAAAAGAAAGAAACGACTCTTGATAAGTATCTTGGAGTAGAGAATGCTCCCGGTCTTAAGAAGATAAAAATAAAAGTTTCAGATTTTGATAAAAATACTGGAATAATAAAATCACGTCTTGACGAACTTGTCAAAAAGGATAGGGCTTTATACGTCCAGGAACGAATGGCATTCCCTTTGTCTATAGATGATTGTTTCCTTAATACGAACGTAAATAGGTTCCCTGTAGAAGATGCGTTGAAGCACAAAAGCCGTCTTCTTGAAGAAGGTAGGCCTGGTAAAACAGTGGATATTTATCAGATAGACGGCATGAAAATGGGGTATAATTTTAGTGATAAGCAGCTTGCTGATTATCCGTTTCAAGGTGGTAACATAGATTCTCCTGTTGTTATATATGAGGATCCACCAGAAGAAGGAGGTGTTTTTGATTACACTTATGTTTCATCGCTTGACCCCTATAAATCTGACAAGGCTGATACTGATTCTGTTGGTTCGTTTTATGTACTTAAAAGATATGTAAAAATCAACGATCCATTTGCTTATTGCATAGTAGCATCATACGCATCACGTCCTCCATCTTCTGATGATTTTTGTAGGAATTGTGAAATACTTCAAGAAGCGTATGGGGCCAAGTGTCTTATGGAGAATGCCGACCGAATGTATGAATTTTATCTTACGAGACGAAATAAGCAGCTTATGTTGCTGGAAGATGGCGAACGTCTTGCCGGTAAGATTATCCGTGCTGGCGCCCGTCAGAACAACAAGCTCGGTTTGGCTCCTACGGTTCCCAATCAGCGCATGCTTTTCAATACCGTTATTCAATATTGCTGGGAGGATGTTGTTGTTGGGTATGATGATGATGGTAATGAAATAACACAGAAAGGTATTTACCGTATCCCTGATATAGAACTTCTTGATGAGATCATAGCCTTCGGTCCTGGGACCAACACCGACCGTATCATAGCCTTCGGCCACGCTCTTCTTCTGGCTAAGTATTATGATGATATGGGTTACATGCCTGAAAGTACGACTCAGAAGGAGAATCAAAAGAAGAGAGAACGTAGGAAGACAGAGCAGGTTAAAGGATTTACGGTAAGAAGACATAACCCATACAAAATGAGGTGACGAGAACAAATTCCTTATCTTTGTGAAAAATAGGATAATAGGATGGAATATTTCAATAGAGATCAGGCTTTTCCGGCCAGAGGAGTATTTTCAGGGTTGCCGGTGCAGGCGATACCGACTAAGAGAAAAACCAAGGAGTGGTTTAAAGCCACTATGGATTCTCTTGAATTGATTGGTTTGAAGCAGCTTGATGAGAACCAGAAGTTCAAGGATTTTTATAGGATGATGGAAGGTAAGTTATCCTTTATGGAACTGAAAGATGTAATTCCTTATCTTAAGGATGTTCAGTCTATAAGGGATAATGTGAATATTCCATCATTCTTACGTCATTATGATATAATAGGTACGATCGTAAATGCTTTTGTAGGATGGTTGGGCAACCTTTCTGATAAGTATAATGTAGTTGGATTGGACGAATCTGAAGTGAATCAGTATTCTGCCACGAAGGAAAATCTTCTTTATAATTACATTAGAGAGGAATTGGACAGAAGGGTTAGGCAAGAGTTATTAAATAGGGGATTGGATCCGGATTATAATAATTTTGCCAGCGAAGAAGAAAAGCAGGCTTATGCTCAGCAGATACAAGAGGTGAAAGCATCTATGACCCCTCCTGAGATAGAGAACTTCATGAATACAAAATGGAAGACTGCCGAGGTTATATGGGGTTCTCATACGCTTGAAGCGGACAGGGGGCGTTTTTACATGGATGAGATAGATACCGAGAATTTCATTGACTATCTCCTTACCGGTCGTTGCTTTAGAAACTATCATGTAGGATACGACTATTATAAGCCTGAGAGGTGGTCTCCGTTGAATACATTTTACTCTAAGACATTAGATAGCAAGTATCCGCAGTACGGTGATTATATTGGTCGTGTTCATTATTATACTGCCAATGATATTATAGTAAGGTGGGGGCATCTTCTTACGGCGAAAGATAAGCAGAAGCTTATAGGGGGTGCTGATAATTTCAATGGCACTTATCATAATGGTGATAATGGAAGCTATGTGAGTTTATCCAAATCGGCGAGTGTAGGGATGTTATATCAGAATAAGGTAATACCTTGGAAAGGATATAATGATTATGCTTCTATAAAAGCTTATGAGGATTATTACGGTATTCCAGCCGGCACATATACCGGATACGATAGTAATGGCAACGAATATCACAGAACCAGATTTATGCCAAATTTAGAGCATGGTAATTATTATAACCGTGCCCAGAGTTTAAGCGACGAGCATGTTCGTAGTGATTTGTATCAGGTAACTGAATCATATTGGGTATCCCCGGCTCAGGTATATGTAATTACCTATCAAACTGAAACCGGATTAGTAACTACCGAAATGGTAACCGACGAGCTTCTTCAAGACTTTTTACAGGAAAATGGCATTAAGAAAATTACCAGAACCATGAGTAAAGGAATGGAGAACCCAGAGATTAACACTTATTTCGTAGATTACGTTCCACAGGTAAGATACGGAGTTAAGATCAGTGGAGGGGCTCTTGCTCAGGACAACCTGTATCTTGACGGAGAACCTATCGATCACCAGATAAAAGGGGATAGTAACATCTATGACTTTGTTCTACCCGTTGCCGGATATATCGGTACTTCTATGGCTAACAGGATTCAGCCATATCAAATATTTTATAATTTCTCCATAAATCAGATAAACAATATTCTTGAAAAGGAGATCGGTAAATTCTTCTTAGGGGATATAAATCTGGTTCCAAGTGAATACAAGGATTTGGGTGAAGATGTGGCTGATATATGGGCTAATCTTCTTGATGTGGCTAAGTCTGTTGGTGCTCTGACATTAGATACCTCATCTCAAAATACGAAAGGCGGTGTTCCTTTCAACCAGTTTGCCGTCTATGATTTGTCGCAGACAGAGCAGCTTAAAACAAGAATGGAGCTTGCTGAATGGTCGAGGATGAAGTGTTTTGAAATGGTTGGTATCACGCCTCAAGTAATTAACGGCCCTAACAGGTATGAGACTGCCACCGGAGTCCAGCAGGGCGTTACGGCATCTATGTTACAAACACAGATATACTTTGATAACTTTGGTTATTTCAAGAAACGGGCTCTCGATCTTCATCTGGCCGTTGCTCAACAATGCCAGGAAGAAGGAAAGGATATTTCTGTAATGTACACAAAAAGTGACCTTACCAGAGCGTTTTTATCTATAGGAACCGACGGTCTTAGCCTAAGGCATCTTGGTGTTCAGGCATTATCTAATTCCAAGAAAAGGGATGAGCTTGAAAAGTTCAAGACCTTTATGTTGCAGCTAAATACAGCCGGAGGCGATATTTACGATCTTGCATCTATCTTCACATCAGATTCTATGGTAGAGCTTATACAGAATGCAAGGAATACTCGCGCATACAACGAGCGTCAGATGCAGCAGCAACAACAGAATCAGATGCAGCTTAACCAGCAACAGATACAAGCTGAAGCTGCTGAGAAGGATAAGCAACGTCAGCATGAACTTGCTTTGGAAGACAAGAAAGGTCAATACAGGATACTTCAAGAGAAGATCCAGGCGGCAGGCAGGGCGGCAGACGCCAAGAGCGACGCTACTTCCCTCAACTTCCTGGCTTCTGTTTCAGATCAGACCGTAAGGCAGGCTGATATAGAAAGCAAGGAAAGGATAGAGGATAAGAAAATTGAAAACGATTCCAAACTTCATGATGATGAAATGAGAATGAAGATGGAAGAGTTAAAATTAAAATCCGAAGAGCTTGCTCAACGAGCGAGGGAAGATGCCACCAAAAGATATGTAGCCGGAATCAATAAGAATTAAGGATTAAATATCCCCAAATTTCATTAGAAAATCTCTAATAAAATTTGGGGATATTTAATTTTTAGTGAAGATTAAACACTTATAAGTTTTTTATCTGAAATATAGGTATTTAAATATTTTTGCAGTATGGGAAAATTAGAAAAAAATGGAATAGTAGAATTGGACGATATTTTTAGTATCGGTCCGGTTGATGATGTTTATAATAGGGAAGAAGATATTCTGCCTATTAATGGTAATGAACCGGCTAAAAAAGATGAGAAGCCTGTAGAAGAAGGTTCTCAAATTAAAGAAGAGCCGGTTGTTGATCCTACTCCTGATCCTAAAGAGGATAAAAAAGGAGAAGAGAATGTAGTTGATGTTAATCAGGATCAGGTAGAGACTCCGGTTGTCAATTACAGAAAAGTATTGGATGCCCTTTCTTCAAGGGGAATTATTCCCGATTTGAAAGATGTGGTATTTAGCGGTGAAAACGGCGAAGAGATTACTATCAATGATCTTGATTTTAGTAAAGAAGATTCGTTGTGTGATATACTATCTACAGTCCTTGAAAGCCAGAAAGAGGATATTGTTAAGGATAAGATAGATGTTACCTCTGTTTCTGATATTACTAAGAAGCTTATCCAGGCTGATAAGGCCGGCGCTAATATCGTTGATATTCTTAAGCAATATGATACGAATGTCGCTCCGATAGAAAAGCTTGACATTGAAAACAAAGCAGATCAGATAAAGATCGTTCGCCATTATGTTGATCTTCTTGGGTTGCCTAAAGATGAAGCTGATGAGTTTTTCAAAGGCATTATCAATAAAGGAGAAGAGTATGTTGAAGCAAAGGCTATAAAGTACAAGGCTGAGCTTGATAAGAGAATGGATGATATTATCCAGCAACGTACTAAAGAGGCTGCCGAAAAGAAGGCGAAGGATGCAGAAGATTTTAGAAGGTATAAGAAAGACCTTAAGTCTTCTATCCAGGAAAAGTATCAGCTAAATGACACTATGGTATCTAAAGCTCTTGATTTTGCCCTAAAACCTTCTGAATCGAATCCCGGAATTACCAAAGCATTTAATAGGGTAAGGGAGATGATGATGAATCCGGAAGAAGCGCCAGATTTGATTATGTTTCTTATGAACCCAGGAGAGTTCATAAAACAGAAGTCGAATCAAGCTGTAGTTGATGAGAAAAAGAAAATTTATAAGCTCATCAGCCATACAAATAAAGACAAGAGGGTGGCTCCGGTAGATGATAAAGGCGATCAAGTTCAAGGTGTGAAGTTCGATGAAATCAGTATAGATTAAAAATTAAAACATTTTTTCGTTCATGGCTAATGTACTTTTAACAAAAAATTTCCCGGCCACCATGAATGGTGACACGGTGATTGGATATACCGACGCTAAAGTCGTTAAGCAAAGTATCGTAGAACACGATCTTAGCTCTTTAGAAGATTGGTACTACGAAGATCCGGATAAGAACCATCTGGGTATGCTTGAGTTGTTTTCTAATATTACAAACTATCCTCTGCCTATGTATATGGGTATGATCAAACAGGATGCTACTATTACCGTAAATGGTATCAATGGTTCATTCCGTTATGATCTTCCGGTATCAGAGACGTATGAGGTGGTTACAGTAGAAGATACGTCTTTGAAATATGCAAAACCCGGTATTGATGAAAGCTTCTTCGAAATTGTATTGAATGCACAATTTAAACAAGGAGATGTTATTACTTACGATGCGATTAACGGTTGCCAGGCTCTTATCTCTACAGAGCGTCCTCCTAAACAAGAAGGTGAAAACTGGAGATACTGGTGTAAGCTGTGGGGCCGTTCTCGTGCTAAATACTTCCCGAAAGACATGCTTCGTGCCGGTATTAAATACTGGAAGGTAACAAACGTTCTTGGTGAGTTCTCTACTCAGTTCTCTGGTGTAGGAGGTGCTTCTAAGGCCGGTTCTATGACTTGTGAATTTACGCTTGGTGGACACCGTGGTGTTGAAGGTGAAACGACTATGTACGCTGGTATTAAGTCTTTGGCTTATGCGGACGAACGCACACAGAATTTCATCGACAAAGCTTACCAGAAAGTTCGTCAGCTTTCTGAAATCAGAGGAGGTGATGCGAGTTATGCTATCATCGGTTCTCGTCTTGGTGACGGAAGCATTGATATGCGTACAGCACGTGTAGCCAATACAGTGTCTTTGTTCTGCTTGGCTGAGTTGGCTAAGATGGAAGCATACGAACTTATGTTCATGCGTGGAGGTAGAGTCAAGGGTCATAATGGTGTTTTGATGAAAAACGAAGGTTTGTACCATCAACTTCGCCGTGGTTTCGTTATCTCATATGCACGTCCGGGCGGTATCAAGCGTGAACACTTCCTGGCTGCTGCTGACTATATTTTCCGTGGTCGTAGCGATATGCCGATTGAAAATCGTGTAATGAAATTCAAGGTAGGTGCTATGGCTTATAAGAACATCGTTGAAATCTTCCGTGATGAGTTCTTCTCTCAATTAGGTGCTTTGGCTCCGCTTATGGGTACAGAACGTATCATCAATAACCCGGTAACAGGATCAAACGATGCTCTTGAATTAGGAACTGTAAAGATCAAGGGTGTTACTATTCCAGGTATTGGTAAGGTCATTGTAGAACACGAACCTTCTTTGGATTACGTTGATATGGTAGATAGAAGCCAGTTGGTAGACGGTATGACTCCTATCACATCATATTCATGTATTATGGAAGACTTGACCGCTCCTGAATATTCCAATGCATTCGCCGGTATTCCTGCTTCAGCCGAAGCTCGTATTGGTAATATCAACAGCAACGTATTCTACGTTAAGCCTGATATTGGTTCTATGTGGTGGGGTTACGAACAAGGTAGATGGTCATCCAGAGTATCGGCTCAAGAAATTGTATCCAGCCATCCTCGTATGTCAGAACAATTCTGGTGCCACTCTGTATCGGCTTGTTGGGTAAAAGATACCAGCCGGTTTGTAACAATTGAATTGTTACCAAGCTCTTTGTAATCATAACTTTTAATATTAACTTGCGGTCGGCTTTAAAACCGGCCGCAAATTTTGTTTCTAACATAGTCTTTTCATATATGAAAAGACGTAGGGTATATAAAAAAATGGGAAAAAAGATTTTTGAAGAAAGCCATGAGTCTAAGAAACTGCTGGCTACCGTAGGAGGAATGAAGATATATTCCGACTCTATTTATGTTATAACAGGTAAGATGGATGAAGAAGCTCCTTCCGGATATCAGGAAAGAGGCATTTCCAAGACTCCTTTCCCTGGGAACAAGACAGTATCTTGTTGTGGATGGGATAAGGATCTTAGGGTGTATGATACCGGTTTCTTCATCAATTCAGCATGTTATAAAGGTTACTCACTTGAAGACAAGAAGAATGAAATGGATATGCGTATTAAGAATATTCGGTATCCGTTTGAAGAAACTGTCAATGAGGACCTGGACCAAAAGAACTTCGATTTCTGGGATTCTTACAGAATTGACTTGTATGATGGTCGTCTGTTCTACACTAATGACGTTCGTGATTTATTTGAGCTGTATATAGCTATTTTGTCCAAGTCTCTTACTCCTAAAGAGGAAGACGGTAATCCGATGTATGTCGAATCTTATTATTGTGTAGAAGACAAGACTACGGCCGTAGATATCAGGAAACAACGTCAGATTGACAAGGCTGATATTTTATACGAGTTCATGAACAAGCTGAAAGGGTCAGAGGCTGAAAGGAAAAGTATCTACGATCTGCTTTTGTATCTTGACATCATATATAGCGTAGAGCTTGATCAGAGCATGGTTCAATACATATTCACTAATTGGATTGATGCCAAGAATACGAACGTTGATATGTATAAAGAAGCAAGCTCAAGGTTCTTATCTGACGACGAATCTTCTGAGGGAATGCAGGTGATTAAATTCCACCGTATGATTAGGGAAATGGTTGAGGGACTGGCTGTCACCGTCAACACCGACGGACTGTATCTGAATGGCGAGCTCCTGGGCGCCGACGCCATCTCTGCATCTATGGCTCTTGCTTCCAATAAGTCGATGTTAGAAACCAAGTCTCGTGTTCTGGAAGCGTATAATGCTTTAAAGAACAAGCATAAAAAAATAGAAGGCGCTAAGTCTGACAAGAAGAAAAAGGAAGACGAAAAAGGTTTTGATGTTGATCAATACGCTGATAAAAAAAATAATTTATGAGAATCGTTGATTGTTATCTCCGGGCCTTACAGAAGGCTGAAGAAAACATGACCAACGGTGGTATAAAACTTGACAAGGCACGTTTTGTTCAGCTTTTTAATGACGAACAAAACCGCCTTGTTCGTTATATCCTTGATAAGAAAAACGAAGAGGATATACGTTATATACAAAAGTTGGTTGTGTACTCAAAAGAACTTGATAAAAAAGAAGATAAAGATAATCCGGAAAGTACTTTATTTTCATTGCCTTCTGATTTCTTTTCTTTTTCAAACATATCAGGCGTATTTACCGAAGGTGAATGCACGGTCACTGATTTTACCATGTGGGAGGCTAAGAATGAAAACCCGCATGAGCTTCTTGCCGACTTTTTTAACAAACCTGATTTTGATTTTAGGGAAACATTTTACACCATAGGAGAAGATTCGGTAAGGGTGTATAAGTCTGGTTTTGATGTAGACACCGTTTATCTTACGTATTACCGTTATCCGAAGGAAGTCGACATCGAAGGATATATTAAATCAGATGGTTCTAATTCGACTGATATAGATCCTGAATTAGATGACAAATTAATCGGTATTATCCTTAACATGATTGAAAAGCAATTTGCTTTGAATGAAAGCGAATACGGACGTTATCAAATAGATTCAAACAACGTCCAATCTCCTTTGTAGTAGAATAAAGGCACATCCTAAATTAAACATTATCAAAAAGCATTAAGAATTAATTAATTCCTAATGCTTTTTGTTGCTTATATGACTATCGCTATTTTTGAGACAGATAACAGAATACTAATTTTTAAAATATTATAAGGCTATGGCTATCCATAAACCGTATGACAGACACATTATCTGTCCTCCGCACGCTAAGTTGGCGGACGTAGATTCTTTGTTGCTTCAAGAAGGTCAGATCGCTATCTATGATTTGGATGGTGAGCAGACTAAAGATGGTTTGAAAGCGTTGAAAGACTTGAAAGGATATCGTAAGGACGAACAACGTTTCCAGATCAGAATCGGACGTAATGAGATGGTGAACGACCGTGTATCTGATGATAAATCATTCTCTACACCTACGTTTGCTATTGACGAAATCATAGAAGTGTATGCTTCTGCTCCGAAGAGCAAAGAAATTAAAGTAGATGAGGTTATTTTCGGTTATAACGGAATTGACGACAATACCGCTATTACAGCAAGAAAAGGCGATCGTATTCCTATCCATATTAAGCTGACAGGACGTTTGTTCGAGCTTCGTGGTTATCCGATGGGTGAGGTAAATATTGATGATTACATCATTTTCGAAAACTGTCCGGGTCGTGAGGATATGTGCTCAGAATGTGATCCTTGCGAAGATGTTGATATTTTGGCTGCTATTTTGAAAACAATCGAACGTATCAAGAATCAGCCGATTGCAGGTGGTGGCAAGGTAGGTGATTTTGTGGAAATCCATCCTATCCATTCTTGTGATGAGTTAGAAAAAGCTCCGGCGGAAACCGACATGAATTTCTATTGCATGGAAATGTGTGATACCGGTGATGCTTATGCCCTGGCTCAGCTTAAGGCTGCTTATCCTGGTTTGGATATCAAGAGAGTCGGACGTCATCTTTCTACATCTAAATATCAGGTGATGAAAGAAGGTGGTAAGCCTTCTGATTATACTCAAAAGCTGTCTTCTATCATGAAAGGATGCGAAGAGTGCCCTGATGGATATACTAAGGTAGACGGCGGTTTGATTTATGCCGTAACGTTAGAGGATGATGGTGTTGATCAGTCTACTGTAGTAGAAAGCATTAAGAATGCCGTTAGTAGCACTGCCGAGAAAACAGCAGCCCAAGATGGCGGCGTAGGTATGTACACTGTGGCCGTAAGCAAGAAACTAACGAAGGCTGATATCGATGCATTTGTAGAAACTAATCCGACTGCCACAGTAACGTTCGTTGCTAAAACAGCAGATATGTGTAGCAATCCTACTGTTACTACCGTTAGCTGGGAAGCATGTGGTTCTTGTAAGGTTTCGAAAGAAGCTTATGAAATTACGTTGCCGGATGATGAATGTGGTAACAGTGCTAAAGAAGAATTGCAGGCAGCATTCCCGTATCTGACAATCGAAGATTACGGTACACCTGGTGGATGTCAACACAAATTCAAAACAACGGTCGTTACTAACATGGTTTGCGACGAATGCGATAAAATTTTCAAAGACTTCTTCGTATCTAAAGCTCCCGAATCTTATCGTGGACGTAACTGGAAACGTTTGGGTGCCGTAGCAGGAGATCAGTCCATTATCGCCGATCCGATTCCTAAGAACTGCAAATGCGGTATCTTGTTCCGTGGTATTGACTACATGATTTCTCCGTCCGACTGTTTGATTGACCGTCTGACATTCCAAGAAGGATCTGTTCGTATTGCTGTAAATGGCGGTTATCCGGATGAACAGCGCGAGGCTATCAGCACGTACTTCAACCCGATCCATACCGAATACAAACAGCACTGGGCTCCGCGTACTCACCTCGGCGCTGAATTGCTGAATAAAGAACGCGAACAACGTATGTTCTTCGACTTCCGTAAGACTCACCAAGAACTTATGGAACGGATGTTTACCAACGAAGAAACCCGCTTAGACCTGTTGGCTCCGTATGCTGATTATTCAGTAACGCTGAAGCCGGCACGTTACTCTAACGGTTTCGGTAGAGTAATCGATGATCACATTACAGTACACTTCCATGTACCGTATGGCGCTCACGAAGGTATTCAAGACCTTATGGACTTGTTAGCTGCTTCGGCAAATATCAAGCCCTGCAAGATTTGATTTTCCTTTTTTCTATATATCCCAAGGGGGAGGAGGCTGGTCCTCCACCCCCTTTTTTTGTAATAAAATAATTTGAAATAAGTTAGTTTCATATGAATGGCGTGGATTTTTTATCCGGTGCCTTAGGTAGGGGCATTGACAAAATAACCAACATAGTTGGAAAATGGGGTTCCTCCCAACCGGTAGATGACAGCAAATCCGGTATAAAAATAGGGGACAAAATCTACCAAGTGGTTGTGTCCTTAAATGGCTGTTATTGGTATCTTGACGAAGAAGGTAAGAAGCATCCTGTTTCTGGTATTCCTGCTACAACAGAATGGGAGTGGATTAATATAGCTGAGAAAGTTATCAAAGATTTCAAAACTTGCTACCGTACACCTGGTGGGAAGGTTGAAGTATGGAGTTGGTATCTTCTCAATGACCAGATGGATGTTCTTAAAGAAACCCATAGAATTACCGACAGTACCGACATGGATAATCCGGTAGGTAAAGTTCTTACTAAAATACCGGACGAGTGGGTTATGATCGACTGCGATCTTCCTGATATGACAGAACGCGACATTACGTTCGTCAACAGATGTTATAAGACTCCGGATGGTAAGGTTGAAATAGAAGGATTGGAGGCCATAGATGATAAGATAAATATCAGGGAATCTATTTATACCGTTATTCAATCGACGGACGATAATTTCCCTGCCGGCCATGTTTTTAAACTAATTCCAGAGAATTGGGTTCGAATGGTTTGTGACTTTCCTGACATGACAGAACGAGACGTAACTTACGTTCTTGAATGTTACACTACTAAAAAAGGAAAAGTGCAAGTAGAAGGTTTGGTAGCCATAGATAACATCCTTGGAGCCAGGGAAGAGGTTTATACCGTTCTTCAGTCAACCGATCCTGATATTAAGGTAGGAACCGTGCTGGATTCCATTCCCGAAGATTGGGTGAGGATGGTCTGTGATTTTCCTGACATGACGGACCGGGAAATTGTTGAAGTAGACGAATGTTATAAGACTGATGGTGGTAAGGTCAATATAAAAGGTTATCAATCTATTGATGCCGTTCTTGGTGTAAGGGAACAGTATTATTATATTGTTAAGACAACGGATGCCGCCTATCCTCAGTGGACGAGAATAGATAAGATACCTAACGAATGGACGAAAACCGAATGCGACTTCCCTGATCTTACAGAAAGACATATTATGTCCGTAGATGAATGTTATACTACTCCTGGTGGTAAAATACATCTTGGTGGATACAGGTCGGTAGATAGCATAATAGGTGTCCGGGACGAGTATCTTATTGTCTTAGAAACGACCGACCCTGATATACAAAGAGGCGCCACATTCAGCAAAATACAAGAAGGATGGCAGCGTATTGTTTGTGATTTCCCTGATGCTACTACATCCGATACAGAAATAGTAGAAAACTGTTATAAGACGGAAAAGGGTAAGGTTCAGATCCGAACATACATAACAATGGACGGATACGGAAATACGAGGGAATTAAGACATATGGTTCTTAAAACAACCGACCCTGATTACAATATCGGATCCAATATCGATCAGATACCGGTAGGGTGGTTAAGTATTGAGTGTGATTTTGCGTCTGCTACACAGCGCCATATAAGACAGGTCAAAAACTGCTACGTTTCTGATGCAGGGAGCATTTACGTTGAGGGAGAAATCGTTTACGATAATGACCTTGACGTGGACAAGATGGAGCTGATGGTCATGGAAAGCACTGACCCGGCGATAGCCGTAGGGACGGAGCTGGCTGCCATTCCCTCTGGCTACGTGAGAACAGTTTGTAGATGTAATTGTTGCAACCACTAAATCTTATTGTCATGAGCTGTAACGAATATTTTTTAGTAACACTGGAGTCTAAATCGACTCCAGTTCGTCATAAATACACGAATTTAACAGACGAATGGTATGGTCCTGATGGTGTTAAGTACGAAGATCCTGATACGATAGCCAAAATCGAAGAACAAGCTACAGATAAGAATCGTATAGGGGATAACACTTTATATCAGAAACTTATTGAAATACATTCTCAAGGAGAGTCAATAAAATCGGACATCGGAGATATAGGTTTGGTATTGGATTACATAAACGGGGAGGAAGTGTGATGGGAACCATATCAGATAAGTTAATGAGGATTATAAATACCAAAGAGGATATAAGGCAAGCCCTTATATCCAAAGGGTATGATGTACCTACTTCCATACCTTTTAAAGAGTATGCTAAAATGATATCGGACTTACCATGTAGAGTGGATTCTTTTCCTGATATAGAAGGAATTGTAGCTCGTTATTCAGCATTAGGTCTTACTAATGAACAGATGGCTGCCAATCCTGTATGGGTTGATAAAACGGGTAACGGACACGATATACAGTTGAAAAACTTCTCTTGGAAGGGAATGTCAGGGGTTGGGGGATATGAAATGAATTTCAATTTATGGAGAAACAATGTTCCAAGCATTCCAGATATTTCTATGTCTACGACGACTACCTCAGTTAGTGTAAGTGTTGGAAATTCTACTTATAATAACAATCTTATTTATATTCATATAAGTAATTGGGATATAAATAAGAATCACTGGTTGAAGGTCACATCTACTTATGAAGATGGAGATCTCGCCTTTGTATTTTATAATGATAGCAATACTAAAAAGATTGGATTGCCAGCTAACGGCTATGTAAACATACTTGCATACCCTGAATTTAAAGGCAGTTATATACATATCTCAACTATATCTAATAAGCAAGGTTCATTTACCATCGAACAACTTCCCCTCTACCCCGGTGCACTCGTCTTTGACGGAGTAGACGATTGGGCGGGATGTGACAACTTGCCATTATTGCCTAAAGAAAAAGGATATAGTATTATTGCATTGAGGAATTGGATAACACGATATGATGCAACTCAATATAAAAGACCTTTAATATCAAATCTTGACACAAATGATGAAGGCGCTTTTTTAATTGAATATAGAAAGGATGAAAATGTAAATAGCGTTACGGGATCTTATAATAGTTTTACAGATGTATATATTGATGATAATAACCCTATTACATGGCAAACATCAAGTAGTTACAATGGTCAAATAATAAAAAAAGGAACATCTAAATCTACTAATAAGCTGTGTATTTGTAAAACTTATTTTGGCCAATTAAGTAATTATGCCAATGCTGCTATTTGGGAGCTCGTCATCCTCGACCACGATGCCACCGAAGAAGAGCTAACCAAGATCAAAGACTACTTCATCAAAACCTATCCCTGGCTCTTCCCCTACCAGGCATGGACTGTCACCGGCAAAACCAACGAGGACGAAGATCGTGCTACTATTGCCAACATTACAGGCAATGATAATAATCTTGTGCTGTCGAATTTTGGGTTTGCAGAAGGGAGTGGGTATGGGTTGTATAAAACTCCATTTGAATTATATCCATCAGTTCAGCATTCGTCTAAATATAGTTTGTCTTTTTCAAAGTTTGCATTAGGGGATCACAATTTAATAATTGCACCAAAACAAAATGATTTAAGCTATGATATAAAAGTCAAAGTAACAGGATTAAAGGATGGTGTAAAATTTAAATGGGGGTGGATTGGTACAACAGGATACATAGATATAACAACAGATGGGATACACATGTTAAATAAACCCGCATCTCAAATTAGACAATTGATTGTAGAATTTGCAGAAGATTTTGATCCTGATCATGTTGTCACCATAGAGCAAATCCCCGAATACGAAGGATACCTGGTTACTGATGGGGTGGATGATGAGGTTCGAAGTGCTGCTTTTACATTGAACGAAGATTGGACGATTGTTGGAGATTGGGAATTGTTATCAAATGTTCAGATCAATTGTGGCATTGTAAAAGCTCAAAATGTTTATCTGTATAACACTGCTAATGGATTGCTTATATCTATTAATAATCCACGTAGTTTACAAAGTTTTGGAACTAAATCATTGCATGCTATTTGCTCAGATGGTAGATTATATGATCGAAATTGGGTTGAGTATGAATATACCGTAGATCAAAATTTTGAGATCGTTAAATCAAGTTTGAATATAGGATTTAACTTAAACAATTATACCCAAATAGCTTTTAAGAACTTAGGCATATATAACAATCAGATTCTTTCCAAAGACGACTGTATCAAAGCATATAACTATTTACAAATCCTAAAATCAAAGTAATATGAAATTCATTATCATACCAAAAGAAGTATATGATTCCGTATCTGAAGAAAAGAGACGTGAATTAGGAATAGACAGCCCAAGAGCGAGCGTAGACGGTTCTAAAGTTATTTTACACGTAGAACATTATGACCTTCTATTTAAGTCTTTAGACATGCAGGCTGATGACGAACCTCAATACCCGTATCCGGTATATGACAGCCCTTCTTCTGAGTTTGAATCTGTTCTTTCATCTAAAGAATGGGTGTCTGATGTTAATGACGAGCGTCTTTGATCTTGTTATGGTTGGGACAATTGCTATATTTGTAAAAAAGTTGAATAATTAAAGCGTGTGGTAGCGTTATCTACCATATAATCATCATGTTTCAGATAATAATAGGATGCGTTTTGGCTAATATCCTTACGATGGCAATCATCGGTTTAGCCCTGTATTTAGTGTATCGTAAAAACGAAGACCGTTTAAAGGCTTTGGATTCTAAGATTGATCAGAAGGTTGAGGACGTAAAAAACAAGGTTGGCGCGGTGATGGACATCGTAGACCAGATCAAGAAATTGTTGGATAAAATTAACAAGAAATAAAAAATGGCAGAAGTCGGTTATAACAGTAAATTCGAAGGTCAGGAGGTTGATTCCAGACTTGAGAATGTGGTGCAGGCTGCTCCTGGAACAGGCTCAGAGTCGGGCAAAGGAGGCCTTATCCCGGCTCCCCCTGCCGGAAGTCAAGACGGTAGCAAGACTCTTCTTAGTAATATGACATGGGGAGATCATGTAACAAAACAGTACATAGATGATGCTGTTTCGGCGGCAGGGTGGAAGAAGCAAATTGTTAGCAAACTTCCTACTGTTGAAGAAGCGAAGGATAATGTCATGTATCTTGTAAAAGACGATGTGGCATCTACAGAAACTAAAAACGTGTATAACGAATATATTTTGGTTACTGAAGAAGGTGGTGGCAAGGTGCTTGAACCGCTTGGTATGGTAAGTACCGGGGTAGATTCGACTTATCTTGATCTATCCATATTTCCCAGTACTTCTGGAACTCTTGATGAAAGTTCGTTTGCAAAAGTTTTGGATGCATACAACAACAATATCACATTAGGTAAGTTAGATGGTGATTATTATTATTTGAATTATTTTTTAGAAGGTAATGATTTTGAAAATAATTTTAAATTAAAAATAGTATTTGCCTCATTTGCTAATACCGACTCAGCGGTAGGCGCATCTGAATATGATATAGAAATTCAGGTGGGGACTTTTGTTGTTATTCAAGATAAGACATATGAGGCTATGAACAATATGGTTACGTTGTCTAATACGATATTGTCTTATTTGAATTTTATGGCTATGCCCCCTAAGGTTGTTACAACATTGGCAAATTTACCAAAAGGTGCTCATAATATCATAGCCAACGTCGCTTCTGCTACGAATCTGTCTATGACCGTATCTTCTGAGTATGTTGGGAGGGAGTGGCAGGTGCGGGTTAACAACACCACCGGCACGGACATCACACAGCCGCTTCCTACCTCTGGACAGTTCCAGAGTATGTCAGGCGATAGCGTAGTGATACCTAAAAATAGTTTTATAGAATTAAGTATCTGGTATATCAATGATAAGTTGGTTATCAGAGTAGGTGAACAAGCTTAATAGAAAGGATAAAGTATGCTTTATGTAAATAAAAACGTAAAAGGTTTTTACTGGAAAGGATACGAGTTGGACTCCTCTTCTTACGAAGTAGGGTATTCTTACCAAGATTTCTTAGATGGTAAATGGGTTCAACTTGACTCCGATCAAGAAAAATTCCATCAAAACAATCCTGATGCGAGTGTGAAAGAAGTTATTGCCATGCAGCTTGACCCGGAGCCTCCTGGACCAACTGAAGAGGAGTTGCTCGCCAAGGCTAAGGATAAGAAAGTTTCTGAGGCCAGGGAATATGCTTATTCTGATGCTGTCCGTTCTTATAGTCTGGATGGTAAACAGATATGGTATAACAGTAGCATGAGGCAGAAGGTTAAAAACGATATTGATGTAGCAAAAGGAAGCGGGATATATACCGTATCCGTAGCAGATTCAGAATACGAGCTTGATATTGCTAATACGGCAATGAATGAAATGCATGTATATGAATCTGAGTGCAACTATCGTACTGCTGCTATAGAAAAGGAAATAGCTTCTAAAACCGATAGGAGCGAAGTTGAGTCTATGAAAGTAGATGAAGGTTATCCTGAGAAGTTGGTAAGGACAAAGGATCAGATCATAGAAAAAAACAAGATCCTTGAAGCCAATGATCCGGAGAAGGCTACAGCTATGTACATGAGGGCGATGATCAACACGCCGGCTATGTTGGAAAACATCGACCAGAATCTTGCTCTTAAGATAAAGGGATTGTACCCTATCTGGGATAAGGATGGAGTTTACGGCGACAAAGGTCTTCCTATGGGTACGGCTGTTGTAAAAGGGCAACGTTTCCGTAGCAAGAACAAACCTTCGGATTTGGATTGGACCCTGTTTGAAGTAAGGCAAAATCATAATCTCCAAGCCGACTGGGTTCCTGGTCAGGGAGGTGGAACCGAAAGTTTGTATATGGTTGTTCAGGAAAAACATTCAGGTACGATAGACGATCCTATTCCTTGGGTATATAATTCTATTTTAGAGAATGGAAAGTATTACATTGACAAAGAAATTAAGTATCTTTGCATAAGAGATTCAGGCATCCCTTTGGCTTACGAGAATCTTGCTGATCTTGTATCAGCCGGATATGTAAGGGTTGTTTAGGTCGTGATTTGTTGTTAATGTTATGGATAACCCCTGTATATTTATTTATGCAGGGGTTTTTCTTTAATCCAATACCTACTTATTTTCATATTCGGTAAGGTTCTGATTATCTTTGTGAAAAAGGTTAAGTTATGGAAAGAAAAGATATTATAAAAGAATTAAGTCAGTATTTTAGTATTGTTGAATTAGTTGGTCCTAAAGAGTACGATAGAGACAAAGATCTTTGCTGGAGGTATTTAAGAACTGAATTGCTTCACACGATACTGGTTTTAAGGAAAGACATCTTAAAAACTCCGATGACGGTTAATACCTGGAAGTCGGGTGGAAGGTTTGATGAGCGTGGGTTTAGGAACAATATCTCGGATATAGTAAAATCTAAAACCGTATCAGGGTCGTTGTATATCAGTCCTCATATGCTTGGAGCAGCTATCGATTTCGATGCCAAGGGTATGACGGCAGAAGAGACAAGGAATAAAATAATTCAGTCGCAGGATTTACTTCCTTGTCCCATTAGATTAGAATCAGGTACCAATTGGGTCCATATTGACGTATATGACTCTCTTGGAAGTAGCAAGAAAGTAACTATGTTCTAATATGGCTTATCGTTTTGTAGGAAGGATGAATTTAGAAAGTTTCTGGGCTTTTCTCATTTCCGGATTATCAGCGTTGTGGATGAATTTCCAGGAGATTCACCACCTTATATATTCTATATTGTTTATATTAGCTATAAATCTTTTGTTAGCTACTATAAAAAGTATCAAACACTGCTATATCCGAAGAAAGAGAAAGAGGCCTTTTAAGATATTGACATGCATAAGCGAAATGGGAGTTTTGAAAATCCTTCTTGAGTTCGCGGCCTGTTCTTTCGGGTTATTTACCATATCCGGAATGGATCTTATTATGTCTATGGGAGGACATAAATCTCCAGAGTTTATAGATATGCTTCTTCAGTGGATTACAATATTTGCCTTAATATTATACGGTGGGATGGCATTCAAGCGCCTCGGAGATCTTGCACCTGATTTGATGATAGTAAAAGGCGTTAAGTATTTCTTTAGTAAAGTAAGTTGGTGGCAAAAAGTTCCATTCGGAGAAGAGCTTAAAGAAGGTATTAACAACGGTGATATACAAGAACTTTTAGCTGAAGATAAGGAGGGTAAGAAATGTGTTTGCAAAAAATGAGGGTCAGTCATGTGTTAGGAGTTCTTCTACTGTGTTTTATATCTTTCTTGTTTGGTAAAACATGCAAGAAGAAAGAAATAATACACGATATAGAAATAGATACGGTAATAGATACCATTATCCAACCTATTCCTGTTCCTCAGTATATAGTTGACGTAGGGGAGGTAGAAATACCTTTCCCTATGGATGCTATAGTTAAAAAAGATACGATAAAAGACACTGTTTATATCAATATACCAATACAGAGAAAAACGTATCAGACAGATGATTATAGAGCGGTAATAAGTGGGTACCGACCAAATTTAGATACGATGACAATCTACCACAAAAGAGAAATAATATACGAAAAAAGTAGACGGTGGGGATTAGGAATCACCGCCGGATACGGATTGTCTAAAGACGGTTTTTCTCCTTGTTTGAGTATGGGTGTATTTTATAGAATATGGTGAGAAGCCACTGAGGTAAGACGGACAAAGCCTGTCTTACGCCTATCCTGAAGTCCTATCCTACAACGGCAATCCCTACCCTGCAACCTACCCGGCCTGCCTCGTGCTGCGGTCTGAAGGAGCCTGCTCTGCTGCCTGGGCTATCCTGCGCCACGACACACTACAGCCTCGCCTATCTGCCCTGCCCGCTTATCCACTGGCTACTTCATGGTTTTAAATCGGCATAAATTCACTAAAGAATTAAATCAATATTTCTACGTTCTCTCATATCGCTCCCTACGGTCACGATATTCGTTCACTTAAAGGATTAAACAATAAGCCAAACAACATATAGGGCAATACGCTCCTTCACCTCACTCCCTTCGGTCGATTCGGTTTCAGTCACTCCATATTATGAGGAATAAATAATAAGGTCTTAAAAGTTAAAATAACATGAATAAATGATAATTAATTAAAACAAGATGAATAATAATTCAGGGAATGAATAATAAAAGCGGGAACGATATAATCGGGACTGTTTTTATTCAAGATAACTTGGTCCACCCTGATGCTCAGTGTGTTACGATCCGAGTATAGAAATACGGATACGTTTTGAGATATGGTATAGGTGCAAACAAAAAAACCTGCCCCCTATTTTCTCAAACGAAGGACAGGATAAAATATTTTTATCAAAATTTGGAGCAAGCAAACTGGTTTGCTATATTTGCCCAAAACATAAATACAATATGAGCGTAAATATAATTGAAATAAAAGACGGGCGCAAGCTTCACGACAGACTTCTTAAGAAAGAGTCGGTCTCACCTTTAGAGGTTATACGCAATGAGTATAACCATTTTAGCTATAATGTAGTGCGTAGACCGGAAGGTCAATGTTTAGGAAATTTAAGGTATTTTAATCTTAATTATGATAGCAAAACAGGTCATTTCTTTAAAAAAGAGTTCAATTTAAGACATAGCAGTAATTTTGTAATCACCGACTACTGGAAAGATCGAGTGCGTTGTTTTATTGTTTGGAACTACGGATTTGGTCGTTATTTTCCGTACAATGATTTTGTGGATGCTATGGTGTACGATTATCTTATATACGGTCGTCGATCAGTTCCATATAGTACAAAGGTTCAGGAGACCGAGAACAGGTGTGTTAGATTCTATATAAACTCACAGATAACTCACCTTAGAAAAGTAGGATACAAGGCTTATCGTGAGGAATTTAAGAAAGAACACCCCGAATATTTCATAGATGAAAGTTGCCGCGTTTTTCGTTGTCTTGACATGTCATTAAATAGGGAGGAGAAAATAGCTGCCTGCCATGCTCATAAACGAAATCTTAGAACTTACATCATTGATTCTTTCATTAATAGGATTATGAAGAATCCCACAACGCTCCATTTCTGGTTTTCTGAATATGTGGATAGAGAAGGAAAAAATCGCACATGTTTTTCTGATAAAGCCGTTGAGTCATTGAATAATAGACTTAGAAATAATGGATTAAGATCAAACAAACAATTAACTCTGTATCGAGAGTTTAGGAAAAGGGTTAAAGAAAGATTTGGTTGCAATATCAGAACTTTTGCTAATAATATCGTAATGAGTGCTTCCACTGAAGAAGTTATCACAAAAGCCATTAAGAAAGTAAAAAGCAAGAACATGCTAAGTTTATATGTTTCGGCATTGAAAAAGTACCGTAAGATATGCGAAGTGTATTATTCTGACGAAGATATATCCTTCGACGACATATTCCGGGAATACGGAATAGATCTTCGAATGTGCGGGTAGGGTTCTTGCTCTCCATAACAATATACGTCAGTGTTGCGTTTTATCGCTTCATTTCTATATCTTTGTAGAAAAAGAGAAGGAAATGAATTACATTGATATTTTACCACAGATAAGAAATAACATTTTCTATGTCAGGATAGTAATGACCGACTACGATGTGGAAAATCAGATGGTTATTAGAATAGTAGCCAGAAGAAATGACGGTCTGTACAAGACGGAGGTAGTGCAGTATCCAAATGAAGGAACTGATTATAACGGGGAAATCATTGTTCCTATGTTTGGTATGGCTAAGTCGTTGGTGGCCCAAATAGTAGGAGTCAAGATAAATGGTACCGAGGTACGTGTTAATAGTACTGAAGTAGAGGGAGCTGATATAACAGCCAGATACGATGATTCCCTTACCAGAATGGGATGGGAAGAGAGTATGAATAATATCCATCTTGATTTTGAGGTTATAAGTACCAACAATCCTAAAACACTTCGTATAGCTGATCAGTCGGAATGGGGGATATTGGCAGACAGGCCGGCTATTATAGAGATCTTACCACCTGAAGATGAGAATAAGTATGTTTATTATCTTGGTAAGAATCAGTTGAATGTATTCAATAGTAAGACCCTTGGCATAAATCCTGGTCGTGGAAATGATTTTGAAAACCTAAAAGATGGTATATACGATATTACCATCAAAGGCAGTCCTTCCTCTTATTCATTTAACAGAAAGTATTTAAAAACAGATCTGATCCGTCTTAACATAGATAAGATATGGGCCAGGTCAACTGTGTTATGTGATCATGAGGATGATGACGTTATTGACAAAATAAAAGAAATAGAGTTTCTGCTGGCTGCGGCTGAAGCCAATATGAGATTAGGGAATTTTGAAAACGTAAAACAATTATATGAAAAAGCATCTAAATTGATTTACGTTCTCAATAATTGTGAAAATTGTGGTTGCAAAATTTAATTAATTAAATATAAGTGAATTATGGGATGCGGATGTGGAAGAAGCAACATTGCTTCTGTTAATAAAAGTCGGGCTATAAAGCCTCAGTCGAATACGACACCTAAAGCTGATTCTAATGCGGCTTGTATTCAGAAATATGATGAACTTGCTGTTTTGGACAAGAAAATCATAGACCTTCATCGCAAGTTCAGGTTTGTAGGAGGTGTAAGTAAAAGGTATGCTGATATTCAAAAGCTGGTAAGAGGCTGGATTGTTAATTTGAAGAACGAGTGCCCGGATCCTGATGATCTTGCTACTTATTCTGAATACATAAACAAAGAATATGCCAGGTATTTTACCGTGAAATGATATGTCAGCTACCGGAAGTACACAGCAAATTCTTTTCCCCTCATCTTACTTATGTGAGTGTGCTGATCGTTTTATAGCATGTAAGGCTGATCAGTATCTACAATATCATAAGTATAAGGTAGGTATTAAGCCTGATATGGATATGGTTCTTAAAATAGATCGTATGAGAAGAATCGTATGTGAGGGGGAATGCGGGTTGTGCCCGGACGAGATTCAGAAATTTAAAGAAGAACTTAATAAGATCTTGCCATGAAAAAAATGTATTACAACAAAGAATACAGAAAAGCTTTCAAGAAATCGGACTGTCCGGAAGATCTTGGTTCTGAAGAAACGTTTATCGTTCATGAGGCTGAATTTTGTTCGGATATAAGCCAGGATGATGCAGATAGGAAAGCGGAAGAGTTTGCGGAGAAAGAAGGTCCGTTGTATGCTAATAAAGTAGGTGGCTGTTGCGAGGTTTATTATAACACAAGACAGGAGGGTGATTTCTTTAAAAATGATTGTCCTGATGGTCAAAAACAAGAACAACCCACACATCACGTGGTAGAGGCCGGGCGTGTATGGTCTAAGTTCAGTACCGAAATAGCCAACTACGAAGCTGCGAAGATTCTTGAGCAAGAAGGGCAGGCTGCCGCTAACGAATCTGGAGTATGTAAAACCGTTTATTACAACGAAGATCAACATGGTTGGTTTAGTAAACGTTGTAAGGAAGGATGGAAGGCTCCTGAGAAATACAGGAGGATATACGCCGGTACCGTAACGTCTTTCATTAGCGTTGATGATGCCAATGAAAAGGCTAAGAAGATACTGGAAGAAGAGGGCATGAAATGGGTTAATGAAAATACCAAATGCGAGCCCGTTGTTGATGAATGTCAATTTGATTTTTGAAAATGAGCAACGTAAAATTTAATCCGACAGAAGGTGAGAATGATAAACTGGTGTCGGTGTTTTCTGAAATAAATGAAGGTCTTGATACGGCTTTGAATTACACTATTTCTGATGAAGGGAATAAGACTAAAAAGAGCATCGTCGTTAATCAAGTCGGTAAAAGGGAAAAGTTTTTATCGAAGAAAGGGGAGGAATCTGAGCCTTTTGTTTTGTCTGATGGTAATACTTTCAACGTTCTTAAAGAAGGTGCTTCAGGATCGGCATCCGCTTGGAATGAGGACCAGCTTCCTCCAGAAGCCACGGAATCAGTTGGCGACAAAAGCCTTCTCCCTTCTTGGGATTTTTACCTTATAGACATGACTCAAAATACCGGAGACAAGGTGCGTCCGGTTGGAAAGCTTCGTAAGAACAATCTCCTTAGATTTGAAAATGGAGATTTTGCTCCTACGGTAGGCATAACCGAGGAAATGAGAGCCGAATGTGATGTGGAACTGTATTTGGATAACGGTCATAAAAATAAGTATTGTGATGCCGGAGCATTTGACGCCAAGGCTTTTTATGAAGAGTATGGCATTAGCCAAAAACTTTATAATGTATCAGGATCAGAGGTAAGGATTTTAAGACCTTGGGAGACTACTTCAAAGAATTATAGCATATTCTTAGGATGTAGCAAGAGTCTGTATGTAGTTGATAAGGTAGTTGGCAAAAGCGGGAAAATATGGTCTGGTGTGTACGACGCAGACACGGTTCCTATGCTGGACGGACTTGACCTGCGCCAGACGTGCCCTGTGCTGCCGCCCACAGCCTTATCTCCTGGACCGGTATGTACAGTAGACTCCAAGGCAAGATCTTTCTTTTTCTTGTATGAGGGAGAAACAAATTGTAAATCTGGATCCGGAGCTGGTGACGCATGTACAATGTTCTTAAATGGAAGAACTTATCCGAGATGCAATGATGTAAGTCAAATCAATATAGCTAAGTATTCAAGGGCTAATAACGTAGATCCAGAATCTTCTTATCCTTTTTCAGAAGGTGGATTTTTGACTTTGAATGCGTATATCATATACCTTGAAATGTTGTACGGTACTAAATACTTAGTTAATCCAGACACTTTCGGTTCCGGAATATCAAGTAATAACGGAATAGGTAATGATGTCAATTATCGCAAATACGGAGGAGTGAAATACCGTAAAAAGGGAGAAGAGTCGTGGCTGTATGGAGCATGGGTTACAGGTGCTTCTATTATCCATTATGAACCTACTAAAAAAACTTATTTTTCTAATCTCATAAATTCAGAGTATCCTAAAGAACAGTGCATGGAAAGTCAGATGGCGGCTTCTTTTGCATTTGAAACAGGAGTAGAGGAAGGATTAGAGTTTGATTTTTATGGAGGAAAATATTGGTATAAGAGCGTTCAGGGAACCAAAAGTATGGCCGAAGGTCATATGAATGTTATTGTGTTTAAGGAAATGACTGGTACCATATCAGCCTTAGACGAAAATGACGAACCAGCAGAATTTGATTTGGAAGTTATTTTAAGGATGTCTTTATTCGATGGTATGAATTTGTCTGGAGATATCTTTAGATATTGTGGAGGGGGATACGAACAGGTAGGAACTTGTTTAAATGATCCTAATGTCACTCAAATAGGTAATACTATTGATATCTATATAGAGCCAGATCAAAAGAAATGGACATATGAGAAAAGGCCTACTATAAATAATGGTGAGGTTTTTAATTTTGAATCTAAATATAAAAAGATAGCAACTACCCAAAATTTAGGAGATAGTTATGCTTTACACCGTATCCCTTATACCGGATGGAGGGATAAAAAAGGGGGAAGTATCGGAACAGGAGAATGTTTTTATACATATGACAATTGCTACTGGGCTTCATCTGTTGGTATAAAGTCCAGAGTGGCTGCTCGTTTCGGCGGTTATGCGTCCTATGGCAATTGCTCGCCTCGTTTTCTGACTGCGGATAGCGCCTCTTCTCATACGTCTCGCTCCTATTGCGGCCTTGCCCAGTTGTTATTAGACGTCAGTCAACCGCAGGTTTGATGGGTGTAACCCATTGATGGCGCAGCCATCATAAGCGCAGCGATAAGGCGCAGCCTTATATACTATATCACGGCGCAGCCGTATCTTGTTAATATAATATTTTATAGCTACAAAACAAAAATTTAAAATATCTAATACAAATTGTTTTGTAGCTATAAAATATTATACATACATTTGCAATGTCATTAGACAACAGAGATAGTTAACATTATAAACAATAAAAATTTATTCAATGAAATCCGTTAGTCTGCTAACAAGTCTTACATTGGGATCTGACCTCTGAAATAGCAAATAACGGTTGAGAAAAAGGTTAAAAAGAATTGGCTGCTCGTTTCGGCGGTAATGCGAACAATGGCAATTGCTCGCCTCGTAATCTGAATGCGAATAACGCCACTTCTAATACGAATCGCAACAATTGCGGCCTTGCCCTGTGTGGGCTAAAAAATTGGGTATATTCTTTTTAATCTTTCCCAGGAGTGGATAATCAATAAAAGACAAGCGTATGAGGTTATATGATAAAAATATGATAGAGATGCGCGACGGTCGTAAGCCCGTCATTAGCCCACAACTGAAATCAGTTTCAAACTATATAGATGTAAGTTTGGATGATATTAGAGAAGCATGCGAAGCGGCATTTAAAAACCATTCTAAAAAGAATGATGTTGTTAATTTTAATTCTGATTTTGATGGTAATTCGTTAAAATTGTATGAATGGTATTTAGATGGTACTTATGTTAGCAAAATCAAATATCGCAAACTTGTAAAAGAAAACAAGAATGGTAAGGTTCGTGAAATAAACAGCCCGGATCTTACCACCAGAATCTATCAGCATCTTGTTTTAGTAAAGTTAGGTCCTTTGTATTATGAGAAGGATAATATGAATGGTCTTAATTGTAAGCCGGGATTTGGCATAACAGCATCGTCTAAATCAAGGTCTCTTATTAAAAAGATAAAGCATGTTTATTATGATAGACTTGATTTGAAGTATTGCCTGGTTATAGATCAACGTAAATGTTATAACCATGTAAAAGACAAAGTATTTAGAAAAGTACTTAAGAACTTTATTTCAAATAAAAAGTTTATAGATTTTGTAATAGACGTAAGTTTCGTATCTGGAGAGTTACCTATAGGAACCCCTACAAGCCCTTTCATTCATCATCTCCTTATGAAAGATTTTGATGATCTCGCAAAGAGAATAGCTCCTTTTCATTGAGATATGCCGACGATAATTTCCTTGCTTTCTATACTAAGGAGGATGCTAATACTGCCAAATGGAGGATTAAGAATTATTGGTGGTATGAGCTTAAGATAAGATCTAAAAGGCATACTTGTATTATAACAGACATGGATAGACCTCTTGATTTTTGCGGGTATGTTTTCCACCGTAATAACAAAGGCGTATCTGAACACAATAAAGGTTATGTGACAATAAGGAAGAGGGTAGCCAAAGACGCGAAGAAGTGTATTACAAATGAAAGCTGGTCTTCTTACTTCGGTCTTTTAAAACACTGTGACAGTTATTCATTAATGTCAAAAATAGAAAATATCATGAAATTACGAGATTTAACAAGCACGATTCGTATTGATAAGAAAATGGATGCGGACAGCATCGATGTCAAGAACCTTGAAGGTATTGTATTTGATATCGTGAACTACGAAATACGAAGCAATAACAAGAATGAACCAAACTGGATAAAGTGCTTGATAGGTATTCCTGAAACCAATAAAGAAGGGATTCCTACTGGCAGGAAACTCGCAAGGGAATTTCATGGTAATTATCAAGGTATAGTAAATTTTATTTCAAAATGTGAACTTACTTATGGCAAAGATGCTATTCTCCCTATTACCGATGTAGAGATAGAAAACAGATGCGGATACGTTTTTAAAGGCAGCACTAACCGCTTGGAATACATTGATTGACTTCTTATTGTGATGGTGTGAATGAAAATTATTATCTTGCACCAAAAAAAAGAAAGTCATGAATTGTAACACTTGTAAAGATGACAGACCTGATATTCTGAGATCTAATATCTGTATCGGGTCTGATCCGTGTAATGACTGTACGGACAATTGCGAAATTCTTCCAAAAGAATGCGATTGCCCGTATGGTCATTTAAGCGATCATTGCATTCATTATACAGGATGCAAGACATTCATATCCAAATTAACTCCAGGTATGCCTTATAATGAGGTTATGCATAATATAGAACTGGTTTTCGAAAACATAGATAAGTTTTTGGATAGGATGGTTGAAGAAAATACGCTTCTAAAACAAAGGGTTGAACAACTTGAAAAACAGTTACAAAATGGAAAAGAGTGCACAAATTGGTAAGGACTTAAGCGGTAAACACGTATATGTTCCACATGTGGACGAGACGCCGGTGCCATGCCCGGACGGATACACCTGCACGAACTGCGTGTACTGCGCTGACGGCATCAACGCTGGCTACTTTAGTCTGGCTCAGAAATCTGATCTTACGGCTTTAATCAATGCAATGATATGCCGTATGGAATATCAGGATAGGGAAATAGAATTTTTAAAACAAAAAATAAATATTTTGAATAATGGCAATAACAGGTAACGGTTGTTTTGGCAGTCATGGTGGGTGCGAACGCCCGCATCATTGCAATATTCCTTCTTCTAACATATTCTATGATGGAGAAACTATAGAAGAAGCTGGTTTGTATCATGGTATGCCTTTAGACGGAGCTTTAGCTAATTTAGCTAAATACGTTTCAAGGGCTATTAACGTAAGTGGATCTGTCAATACAGAAGTATTTGACGGCACTTCTCATGTGGTTCTCAAAAAAGATCCGGCAGAAATTCTGCTTGTGTCTTATTGCGGGGGTGTCGTGCCTTCTGATATGTATAAAGTCCAGGGTCGTACTGTTAAGTTCTGCCTGGATATGTGTCAACAAGATGAATTTGCTGAAGTGAGGGTCGTGTACCGAGAAGAGGCAAATAGTTCTTATGGGTTCCATTGTTAATTTAGGAGGATGAGAAATGGCAGAAAAATGCAAAGGATTTATATGTGGGGGTAATCTCGTTGATGGCTCTGTGCCTTCTGACAAGTTAGATAAAGAAACCATTATCGAGCTTATTAAAGAGATTCTGAAAGAGGAAATGCACGAATCTTGGCTTAAGGAAATAATAGAAACCATACTTAAGGAATCCATTGATTCGGATTGGCTTCGTGAGTTCTTTAAAGAGGTTCTTAAAAAATATGCTAAAGAGGAATGGTTTAAGGACATTATCTGCGGCTTAGGATGTGTAGGTGTACAAGAGATATTCGACGTTATTCCTACTGACATAACATTTGAAGCTACAGGAGGTACGGCTACGGTTCAGGTGGTTGTCGATGATGGAGTTGAATGGGAGTTGACACTTTAAATTAGGGAGGATAATTATGTCGAGAGAGAAAATATATAAGATGGATGATGGTTCTTGGCTTACCTCGGACAAGAAGGAAGGTGTCGGTCGTGATAAAATGAATTTCGATGCTCCATCTTGGAAAGGAAGGGAAGATAGGATCACTATCCGAATTGTGAAAAAATCCGATACTGAAAGTATGAAAGCTATTACTTTCAGGCAAAAAGGCATTAAAATCACAGAAGTCTCGGTTAGCAGGCTGGAGTTCCCTATATCTGGTGGAGATAAGCAGATCCTTATTACTACCAACGCCGCTTCGATCAATGCCCTTATTACGGGTGAGAAAGATATAAAGGGTGTCATAAAAGCATTTACTACCGCTTCCGGTCTTAATATTGACGTCAATGATATTAGGCTTGATTATGGTTTCCCTGGTGATCCGGGTCTTGAAGACACGTTCCAGGTTTCGATGATTGTTTCCATGCCTGGCAATGAGGATGGGAATGAAGTTAATGAGAACATAACTATAAATGGTGTACTGATTCCTATTTATCAGCCTGGAAAGGTCGTTCCTTACATTAAATTGGATAAGGAATTTGAACAAATTGAGGGTGATGAAACAAGCACGCAGTTAAGTATAGAAAGTAATATAAAAGATTATGTTATTGAAATAGTTGAATGCGAGTCTGTGGATAAGGAGGAGATTCACCTGGACAAGGATGTTATTGATCTTGATTCAGATGGATCACCGGAGGTAATCAACGTAAGTACAAATCCTGAAAATTTAAGATGGAGGATTAGGAATGAAAGTAGATAATTGTTGGGCGAACATAGATAAGAAAGAAGGCGGTCTTAACAGTAAGGTTAATATTTACTTTGATGAAAATGATACTGGTGCCAACAGAAGTGTCAAGATAAGGGTGTCTTCCAGGGACGGTAGCGTATCTGAAGAATATACGTTAGTTCATAAAAAAAAAGAACAGGTAGTTTATAGAAATAAAAGACAGTCAGCTCTTTTCACAAAAGAAGGATGTAATCCTGAAACAGAGAAAGGGGAAGAGCTTGAGTATGTTGTTGAGGCCGGAAAATACACGTCTATCATATCTCAGTCTGATGCTGATGACAAGGCTATGAAAGACATTGAGCAAAATGGTCAGAACTGGGTTAATGAGCATGGTCGTTGTATAACCATATTGTGGTATAATGTTAAGAAATCAAAGTCGTTTAGAAAGAACGATTGCGATCCTGATACTGAAGAAGGAAGTTTGGTTACGATGACAATCGAAGCCGGGCAGTTCTCTTCTACCATAAGCCAGGAAGATGCTGATCGAAAGGCTGAAGCTGAGTTGGATGCCAAGGGTCAAGACTATGCTAATTCTCACGGAACTTGTAATACCATAAAATGGTACAACGACAGGAAATCCAAGATGTTCCAAAAGACAGATTGTGAGGTAACCGAAGTTGGATCTATGGTAGAGTACGTTGTAGAAGCCGGCCGCTTCTCTTCTTCTGTTTCTAAGGAGGATGCTAATCAGAAGGCTTTGGATGCCTTGGAAGCTGAAGGTCCAGGTTATGCTAATGAGCACGGCACCTGTGAAACAAATTTATGGTATAATGTAGAGAAGTCGAAAGTGTTTTATAAGAATGACTGCGAAGATGGGTTTATCGGAGCGCCTTACACTTACACAGTAGAAGCCGGTAAATACACATCAGACGTAAGTCAAGAAGATGCTGATAAGAAGGCTCTTGATGATATAGAGAAAAACGGTCAAGAACAAGCCAACCTTAATGGTGAATGCATTGAGGATCCTAATTATTTTATAGGAAAGGCTTCGGCTCGTGTTCAGAAAAATGATTGCGATGCCGAATCTCAGACCGGAAGCTTCGTTGATTTGACTGAAAAGGATCTTGCCGGATACCCAGATGCTTTTGTGTCAAGGGAAAGCCAGGAGGCAGCTAATGCGCTGGCTGAGGCCGCTATGGAAGAACAGAAACAAGGTCTTGCAAATAAGAAAGGTACTTGCATAGATAAAAACCAATTTGTTGGTGTATATAGCAAGGTATTCACAAAAGACAATTGTGAAGGAGAAGGCGTAGGCTCTCAGGTAACAGTAGACCAAGACGATGTAACCGGTGGTCCTTTTACTTCATACGAAAGCCAGGAGGCGGCTAACGCGCTCGCTCAGGCTGCTGTCGAGCAACAGGGCCAGGCCATAGCTAACCGGGACGGCCATTGCACGTGGACTGGTAAATACAGTGAGGAATTTACCAAAAATGATTGTACTGAAGGTCAGGTAGGATCTAAGATTACGGTAACCGAACAAGATGTTGTTGGTGCTCCTTTCACATCTACCGTAAGCCAAGATGATGCTAATAACAAGGCCAAGGCTGCTGTCAAAGAACAAGGTCAGGCTATTGCTAATAATAAAGGCAATTGCGAAGATATGACGGTCTATACCGGTCATTACAGCAAGAGATTCGTTCCCGAATGCGAGGCTTGTCATAAAGGTGTAGAGATGGAAGTTACGGCTGAGATGGTAAATGGTAGTCCTGTTACGTCAACGGAAAGTCAAGAGGCGGCAGATACAGAAGCTCGTAGGATCGTAGAAGAAGGCGGTCAGGCTTATGCTAATAAAAACGGTAACTGTACGCCATTAAGCACCGATCCTGTATGGGAAGACGTAGAACCGGAAGAACTTAGATGTAGCGAAGGTAAGTCTCAGAAAAAGCAACGTGATACCAATGAATGTTCTGAAACCCATAATCAGGAACGTTGGGTAAACGGCGGAAATAAGGTTTGTAGCTGGACCGGTCATTATTCAGAAACGTTCCAGAAGAACGACTGTGAGATACCGGATTCAGGAACAGAAGTAGAGGTAAGTGAAGCTGATGTTGAAGGTAATCCTTTTACTTCTTTCGTAAGTCAAGAAGATGCCGATAATAAGGCTAAGGAAGCTGTTAAGGCTCAAGGACAGAATATTGCCAACCAGAAAGGTAAATGTAGGTTCGTAGGCGTATATAGCAAGGAATTTACGAAAGATAATTGCGGATCATGTCAACATGGCGTTCCTCTTACTGTAACACAAGATATGGTAGGTGGACCGTTCTATTCTAATGAAAGTCAGGAAGAGGCAAATAGGCTGGCTCAGGAAGCCGTAGAAGCACAAGGTCAGGCAGTAGCTAACAAAAACGGTGATTGCGTAGCTGATAGCACAACTCCTTCTTGGTCGGATACCGGAAGCACCCGTTGTGACGGTTGTACGTCTCAGAAGCAACAACGTGACACCAATCCATGTTCTTCTTCTTACAACGACACAAGATGGGTTAATGGAGGTGGAGAATCTTGTACAGACTGGTCTTATTACGGAACAGGAGATTGCGTAGGTCATACTCAGTATGATGCTTATCGTGATAGTTGCTCTGGTAGCATAGATCGTCAATATTCTGTAAGTTGTAGGAATTGCTGTAATTGCGGATCTTACGGTTCTTGGCAAGAAGTTGGATGTGGATCTGGAAGCAACAGCAATAAGGTAAAATACGTTCGTTACGATGATTGTGGAAATCAAGATGTAAAATACGAGCTTGAAGTTGGAAAATGCGGATATGCTCCATACGAATTTCAGTTCCATGATGGAAGAACGAGCAAGTCGAGGTCTGTAACTGGAGAATCTCAGGATATTGAAGAAGTTATCATAAGTACTAAGAGTAATTCATATATAGGTTTTTCTGTTAAGTCAAAACCTTCTTGGTGTTCTGTTGATTACAGAGACCAGACATCTGAAAGTATGAAGGCCGTGGTGACGTTATCTGCCAATACAACATCTTCTTCCAGATCTGGTGATATTGTTTTTGTTCAAAATGAATCTGGAAAGACTATTACTCTTAGTATTACACAAGATATTGCGGTGACTTACGAATTTAGTACCAACCAAAGCACTTGGAATGCCGATGCGAATGGAGGTGCAAATAATTCATATTTATGTATCCAGTTAAAGAGTAAGAAGAATGGAAGCAAGATAGGATACACTGTATCATCTAAACCAAGTTGGGTTACAGAAGTTACAGAAAAACCATCAGGGGTATCCTGTCCTGTTTTGTCAGGTTATGATTATTCATTTATGATAATCTCGTCTGCAAACAGCTCTTCTTCTCCCAGAAGTGGTACTGTAACATTGAAGCAAAATGAATCTGGGAAGACTGTCAACATAACAGTCAACCAAGAGGGCAAGGCTGAGGTTAAGCCTGTACCGGCACATATTGTATTAAAAAGCGGCTCTTGGGCTACATACAGGAGGAATAATGTTTCTTATAATCCTGGTGTCGGTAAGTGTATTGCCGGATTCGAATGGACTGGTGATGAAAATGGAAATATCCGAATATATACTTGTGATATTAAGGTGGTGGATGCTAATTATCGTGAGATATCAGGAGCTACTATAAGCATCGGAACAACAACCCAGAGAAGACAATCCGGAAGCTCTTGTTCGTATTTCGGGGCCGTTAATGGAGGAATATTAGCCGGATATGTTCATTCTGGAGATGAGAATGGAGATACTACATGGTATATACGAACTATAAACGTGTCTTACGAAGGCAAAGTGTATAGGACCTCTACTGTTAGGCAGTATGAAAAACAAAATATCTCTAAGAAAGGTGGTGTTTTCAATGTATATAATGAATCTCCTGCTTCTTACAACTTTATCGTAGATGGAGCTGAGTGTGGAGATGAAAATGGTACTTTAAAATATGCTTATTCTCAAATAAATCTTAATCCAGCATAATCAACAAGGGAGAGGATTTAGTCCTCTCCCTTGAATGTTTTTTTGGGTTATAATATTTTGTTTTAAATATTGTCTATTAGGATAAAAATGATTAATATTGCATATCATTCAATTTTAAAATTTTAGTATCATGGCTTGTAAAAAGAAAGCTCGTCAGGGTGGTGAAGTCGATAAGAAAGACAAACCTAAAATGCGCCAAGGCGGTAGCGTTGGAGGCAAGATGAAAAGAAAGAAGACGAGCACTAAAAAGTGATTGAAAACCAGGGGAAGGTGCTGATCGCCTTCCCCATTTTAATAACATAACAACAATTTATTATGAGCAACAAGTTTATTAGCAAAGGGCAAAGGAATGTCTGTGTGACGTTTGTGAAGTACTATCCTGTATTGATGCAGGTTATTATGTTAGCCAGCATTTTTGATGAGTTTTATCCTTTTAGTATCACTAATTGGCTGCATCCGATATTAGGTCATTCTCTATCATGGGACCTATTTCTGTTAGCTTTTTCAAAAATGTTTAAGTTTTGTATATGGCATAGGTTACTAATCTACAGTATGATGCTTAATGTGTCAGTAGAATGGGTTATGGTTAATTTCAATATACCTATTGAGCATAACATCGCAATATGGTCGTTGATGGCTGTAACTCTTGTTATAATCATTGCCTCTATCATTTTAAGATTTAAAACAGGTTGCTTTAAAGAAGATGAAAGAGATTCTGACAGAGACGCTGCGTAAGAGTGGTGCTGCGGTATGTGATAAAATAAAGGCCATGTTTTTGAATGGCGAATGCGATCATCTTACAGCCAATGATTTGGAAACATGGATGCAGCTTGCTAATCCCGCTAAGTATTATACTGGCGAGGAAGCTATTTCTTATCTTAATGTAACTTCTAAAAGATTTTATGAATATCGGAAGGCGAAGTTAGTTCCTGATCCGGTTAAGATAAAGGGATTCCCTAAACCTTTATATACGAAAGTTATGTTGGATGATGCTATAAAAACCATATCCGGCATGAGTGAAAGAGAGATTTATATGAGGATCTTGAATGCCAAATCAAGAGAATCCAGAGCAAAAGAAAGGAGGGGAGCATGATTACAAATGGTGAATTTGTATCAAGAGTCGTAAATGGCATTCATGCCCTTGATAAAGACTCCCATGTTAGCCGGAGATGGATATTGAATATCGGTAGAACTAAAGCCGAATCTTATACAGCCCAGAGGTGGGATGATGGGACGTTGCTCGGCGATCACCGGCTCCTAACTTACGTTACTTGCCTGGAGATGATTGAAGTTGACAAGATAGTTTGCTGCGATGCTGAATTTGCGTTATGCAATACTTTGATGCGGTCAAAGCATAAACTTCCAGGGCTTCTTTATTCTGCTCTTAGACCGGCTATTACTAAGGTGACTAACGTAGATAACACTATATTTTTTAAGTTCGCTGAAATAAAGTCGTATCGTAATGAACAAAAAAGACCGTATGCTAAATACGTTAAAGAACGGCGTCCTTTTTATTATGTAGAAAACGACTATGTTTATATACCGGATTTTCATATAGAGCTTATTAACGTAGAGTTCTTTACAACAAGAAGAAAGAAGGCGCTGGAATTAATGGCCTGCGATCCTACACCTAAAGGGTGCGAGTCTGAATGGGAATACGAATTTATCTGTCCTATCAAGCTAATTGAGTATGTGGTAGCAGAGACGATAAAGGAAGTAGCGTTCAGGCTACAGATTCCTGTCGATGAAAATCCGAATCTTGATTCCAATCAGAAAAGTCAAATTGTTCAATAACAAAATATTATTTATCTTTATTTGGGTCTTAGTTGTGAAACCAAGACCCATTTTTATATAAACTTAGTGACATGAAAAGAACATCGATACAATCACCGTATTTTGTAGCCTACTACCATCGTCTTATGAAGAGAAAGAATGGTTTTAAGAAAGGCATGATAAGAGACAGGGGAGAGGTTTTAAGGTTGTTGTCTATTATATGGAAAACCGTATCAGAACATTATATAGAGGCTGATGCCGGTGTTTATGTAGATAACGTAGGATACTTATGCCATGTACTTATACCGGGGCAGCGCTTTGCCGTCAGGCGGGACCTGGACATCGTGAGCAGGCTCGGCACCAACGGCTACCTCTATAACCACCTGGCTATGGATTTTGCAGACTCCAAAAGATATTACCATTTTGTAATACAAGATAGCTTGAAAAAGAAGTTAAGGGTTAAAATGAATAAAGGACGAAGATATCGATTTATGTACAATGAAATACTTGCTAAAAGAAGAGTGTTTAAAGATTTCCAGATTAAGAGAGTTTTCGAAGACAAGGAATTAGGTCATAGAAATAAGTAGAAAAAAAGTAGCGATCATCCTTTGTGTATATAGAATAATCGCTACTTTTGCATATCCGTCTACTTTCTCAAGCGGGCGGATATAATGTTAATCAAATATCTTTATATAGACAAAGTTCTATGGAGACAAAGGTAAACAATTTTCAAAACAATGCGAAGAACGGTAGCATTATTTTGACGCAAAAATCCAGCGAAACGGAAACTAACGGAAGTGTAACAATCTTTAGAAATTCAGAGTTTGGAAACATTAGGACTATAGTGGACCCTAATGGTGACGTGTGGTTTGTAGCTGTAGATGTAGCTCGATCGCTCGGTTATGCTACGCCTAAAAATCCAGTAAAAAGACACGTAGATGAAGAGGATACCATTCTTTTGCAACTATCTGATTTTCAGAGAGGCTCGTTTTGGGCTCCCTTGGAAATCAATGAGTTAGATAGCATACGGGTAATCAATGAATCCGGGTTGTATTCTCTTGTTTTGTCTTCCAAATTAGAGTCTGCAAAGAAGTTTAAACGATGGGTAACATCAGAGGTTCTTCCCTCTATAAGAAAAACCGGTTCCTATTCTATAACACCGAAAGACTATCCGTCTGCATTAAGAGCATTAGCTGACGAGATTGATGCCAAAAATAGAGCCATAGCCGAGAGAGCACAAGCAGAGGCAGAGAGACAGCAGGCGATTAAGACCATAGAAGAGCAGCGTCCTGATGTGGAGTTTGCAGAGTCATTTAAGAAGGTTGATCATGAAAACATGTGGTTGATTAGAGATATTGCGAAGAAGCTTGAACAAAATGGGATCATTATTGCCGAAAAGAATCTCTGTATGTTTCTTGAAGAAATGAAATTCATGTTCAGGAACGGGCAGGGTAAATGGGAACTATACAGTGATATCGTTAAAAATAAGTTTGGTGTTTATCGATCTTACTTTGTGGATAAGTACTCCGGTGAAAGGATCAATCAGCAAACAATATACATGACTGGTGCCGGATATGAAGTTACGCTCAATGGTATAAAAGGGAAATGTAGAAGCACGTTTCTAAAGTACGGTAAGTTTGAAGATCCTAACTTTTAAAACAGAAAAATAGGACATTAATCAGATTATTAATATCTTTGTGGAGGTCAGGTTCGTTTCCTGTCCTCCATTTTTTTTTAAAAGTAATGACAGTCGAAGATTATATCATAGAGTTAAAATCGTCTTTAAGATCATTTGACAAACGTGATCTGATAGATGAGGTATCCATCTATAAATGGGTAGAGATCGCCCTGAAGAAGTTTGGAGGCGATATTACTATGCGCAAAGAGGCGGTAGTGGACGTCAAGCGAGGACAGGCTCGTATGCCGGGAGATTACTTTGATCTTATTCTGGCATTTAAATGCGATTTCAAGGGATATGAGGTGCCGGAAGGTGATAAGGTGATACCAGAGCTTCAAAATACAATAGCGTGGAAAGAACGCACTGAAAGAAGTTATAGATGGTGTTCGTGCGATGAATGTTGTAAAGAAGAATGCGAGAAAGTGATAGTTGAAAAATTTTATATCAACACCCACGATCGCGATCATGAAGTTCGTTGCTATTATGACCGGCCGGTAATGTTAGGTCTTGCTAAGCCTATGCTTCGTGATTCTTGTTTAAGTAAATGCCGGAATAAGGTAGTAAAGGATAGTCCGTATGAGATAAATATCGTAAACGGATTCCTGTATGCTAATTTCGATGGTCCTATTTACATGCAGTACCGGTCTCTTCCTTTTGACGGAGAATCTAACATAATCATACCAGACACGCCGCAGGGTCTGGTCCTGGATTATGTCGATAATTTTGTAAAGATGAGATTCTTTGAGGAACTGATGTATAATGCCGAAGCTCAGGGTGCAGCCGATTTATTTAAGTTGTATGCACAACAAGATCTGGTTAAGCTGAAAAATGCTAAGACCGAACTTAAGATGATGGGTATGACATTAAAAGGCATGTACGAACCTCTTAGACGGCGCCGTGCTGAGTTTGAGATATATACTAAAGCGTATCCTGTAATCGATAATATACTTAAATTGGTATGACGGAAGTAGTTCTATTTATATACTTGCTTGGTGTTATTGTATCTATGATTGTTTGGTCAATCAGGCAATTTAAAGGAGAGGCGAGTTTGATAGAAACAATGTACTGCCCGATAGTATTTTTGTTGAGTTGGATATATGTATTTGAAATATTTAAAATGAGATAAAATGTTAGAAGTTCAAGCAAGCGAAATAGTAACCGCCGACAAAATGAGAGGCGTGGGACCGGCAAACATCCTTTTCACAGCCGGACCGAATCCAGTAGCTGAAGATCGTAGAGGTGTAGCTAAGGTAATGGCTGGTGGAGAGAGTAAGAACGTTACAATCACACAAGCTGCCGGAGAGCAGGTTGTTGTAATTCCTGAGTTCGATTATCTTGTTCTTAGGTACGGATGGGAATCGGAAGATGGTTCCGATTTTGATACGGCAACCGGTTTTACTAATACAGGCATATCAAATGTGGATAATAAGTATGTTGGATGGAGTAAGCAGTGGGCTACCACCCAACAACAGGTAGGTGATTACCTTATTTATGGTGGTGATAACATGCAGTCCGGTCTTGAAGGTGCGCTTATTAAGATGAAGACCTTGCTATCAGCGCCGGGCATGGACGAGTCGGAACCTAATATCAATGCCGACATCTATGGTAATTGGTATGGAAATAGAGGGCGAGGAAATGTTGTTGTGTCTTTTACAGCCTACCTTGGAGGAGAGATGGTTAAACAAGGATTTAATTTCATTAACGAAGGTGGCGAAGAAGTTTACTCCGATAGCATTACTACCAACGTTTCAGCTCATGGTGAAACCAATTACCAAAATATAAAAGGTCTGTACACTAAGATGGGTACGATGGTTTATAATAAGGAAAAACGTGATTGTGTTATTGTTATAGGTTAAGATATGGAAGGTCTTTGGGATAAATACAATAGGATTAAGGAGGTGTTTTACCGGGATTTCGTTTATGATTCCAGCTACACAGAGCAGGCCTCGTGCATCCCACTGTCGTCGGTGAAGGACGGGGCAGGCTGGGTGGGAGACGGTACCATCAACCTGGCTTATTATCTTCAGTTCCTTTATACGGAAATGATTCTTGGTAACAAGACAGAAGATGATGTTCGTAATGCCATACTGGTGCTTACCCGTCTTGCTGATACTACTTATGATCTTTTTTTTTAATAGCAATAAAGGTATTTATTTCAAATTCGAAAAAGGATTTTTCTTAAGAGATGACATACATGGTGAAGACGCAAACAAATTTGGTCTTTCCAAAATAAGCTCCGGGTACACTAATGGTATAGAGCTAAAAGATGAAGACCCTTGCTTTTCTCCATTCACTTCACAAGATCAGATTTGGAATCTGGCTCCGATATTAGCTTTCTTATCAGAAAAAGGATTTGAAGAAGCCAGGCAAGCAGGATACGATATTTTTGAGTACGTTATTAGAAACAGACACAAGATATACAATCCTTATTACAGCGCCTTGCTTCATCATTGGACATTTCTTCCTGATATGGACACTGATAAGGTTAAGCCGTGGGATAGGGTTAGTAATCGTAACAAGAATCTTAAATACAAAGTTAAGGTTAAGAGAGGAGCTAACAATTGGTACTTCTCTGGAGGGTTCAGATGGGCTTTTAAGAAGTTTGGAGGCGAGTGCAGTACATTCTGGCATTGCCTATGGTATAAACCATTTATATTCTTAGCAGATAGAGTATATCATCCATACATATGTAAATGGTTTGGTATTAAGGTTAAGAATAATTCTTATTATTGTCTTGGATCCACAAATGAAAAATCATGGTACGGTCCTGGATTTAATAAGAGGCTGGTTAAGTTCTTTAATAAGTCTTTGGAAGGATCGGAGTTATTTATGCCTCATCTTGTCTTCTTGCAAGAAGCCGAATGCGTTGAAGGAGATAAACTCAGGGCCTATTTAGATAAATGGGAATGGGATGGTGTTAATTCACCTATTGAATTTTTGATATTGTGTAACTGGTACAAAATTAAATTCGGAAAATGAAAATCTATTACAATTCTAAGATAGCTAAGTTGTTTACGTTCATTGACGGCTATAAAACAATTATGCTGTTTGGAGCCGTATTTACCGAACGTGATGCCATATCATTAAAGGCAGAATATCATGAAGGGACGCATTGTAATCAATATCAGGCGTTGTTTTCTACGGGCTTTATAATCATCTCAATCATAGCATTAGTATCTGGTCTTAACGGCCATGCAGGATGGTGGATGTTGTGGCTGCTTACTATCCCGGTATTTTTGTACTATGTATGGTATCTGGTTGAATACCTAATAAGATTGTGTATATACCGGAATCACAAGAAAGCATATCACAATATCGTATTTGAAAGAGAGGCCTTCGATCTTGAAAATGACTGGAACAAACCTGGTATATTTAGAAGAGAGTCTGAAGGGTTTAGTTTCTTGAAATATTACAGAAAGGAGTATTATCGTGAGTAGGAGAAGATATTTTGAAGAACAAAGATCTGGTAATGGAGCTATTTATCATTGTGTAAAAACAGAAATAGAACCTGGAGATAAAATCAGATTATTTAATTTAATGAATAAAGTCAAATCCGATACAATTAGCCAGGATAAGATAAATAGTGTACTGAATCAACTTAGAGAAGGTACGGCTTTTAATATTCATACCCAGAGTCCAGTTTCTTTTTCGTTTTCAAGCACCTCTACCGGTTATGAACCAATGTCAATACGGATTACATTTGACCCGTATCCTACAAGTGAACAACAGGGTATTATATACAAGTTTCAGATAAATGACCAGAGGTACGTTTTTATGTTTTCTAATAGATACGATGGAATGAGAGATCTTATTAATAATGCAGATGAAGATGTTGATTGTATTACTTCTGCAACAGAGAGGGGTAGTATGTATCGCAATGATTCTTTCTTTGTATTTGTTTGATTATTTATATTAAATATAATTATATGATTTACAATAAGTTATTATATATAGGGGGGGGGGTAATTCCTGATATATTATGAGGCGTCGTTTTTCTTTTGATAAAAATAGGAAGCTTGAAGACTTTCTTATAAGGTTTTATCCAGCCGGGAATTACACATGGATAGTTCCTGATGGCTGTTTTCTCGTAGACGTTTTTTTAGTTGGAGGCGGAGGTGGCGGTAGCTCTGCCGGCGGTGGAGGTGGTTATACCAAGACCTTCAAATCTGATAGCAAAGGTTGGAAAGACGGAGAGGCTATTGCTGTAAAACCAGGTCAATCTATTTCTATAACAGTAGGAAAAGGAGGAGCAAAAGTTTATCAAGCTGAACAAAATTTCCCTGGTAAAGATGGGGGTTACTCTCAATTTATGAACTCGTCTTATAGAGCAAATGGAGGAAAGGGAGCTAATAAATGGAAGGGAGGAGATGGTGGTAGTGCCGGCGGTTCATCATATACACAAGATGGTGCTTCGGATGGTGGAGACACTAATGGAGAAGAGTATGGAGTAATCAAAGGTCAAGGTCATACCACCAGAGATTTTGGAGAATCCGACGGTAAAAGAAATGCCGGTGGTGGGAGTGGAGAAACTAACACCGGAGTAGTATTCCAAGGAGGAATATCTGATTACAGTGAAGGATCTGGCACAGGAGGATCAACAAACGGATCTGGTAAAGGAGGTGGAGGTTATGGCGGCGGAGGCGGCGGCGTCAGAGGCTCTATGGTTTATGCTGGAGCTGGTGGTGATGGCACTGTTTTGATTAGGGGTAAAAGATATGTGACAAGGTGATTATCTGCCATTTTACGCTCACTTTGAAAGCCCATGATTAAATCTCTTTTGCTATCTTTGTGACAAACAGTTACAAAGATGGCATCAGAAGATAACAGAAACATAGCGGTTCCTCAAACAGGTATGAACCGCGATCTGCATCCGTCGAGTCTTACGGATCAGCATTATACGTTTGCCTTGAATGCCAACATAGAATCCGAGGATGGTAATGTTGGGATGAGATCTAACGAGCACAGTAACCTTAAATGTATTGATTTCGATGGGTTTAAGGTTATTGGTTATAAGAATGATCTTACTTCAGGCAATATCTATTTTTTTATAACAAATCCTGAAACGGGCGTATCTAAGATAACTTATTTCAAGCCTGAATCCGATACAAGTATCTTATCCGACTCCGATATAGAATCTATGGTAGAAGGATCGGAGTCGTTGTGCTCTGGCATGAAAACCTTGTTGGAAGACAACGAGCAAGATTCGTGCCTCAATTTCTCTATCTATCATCCTATAAAAACCATAGAAATAAAGACAGAGAAATGTGGGAAATGCATTTACTGGACTGACGACTATAATCCTCCCAGGTATGTTATTGTAGACAAGGCCCTTACTCCTGATGATGAAGGTGATATATGGTATCATTATCATGGGTATAAGATATGCGATAAAGAATATGACAGAGATAAATTCATGCAGGAGAATGGTTGTTTTCTGGCGTGTGAGAAACTTAGGGTGTTTCCGCTGCTGGATCAGCCATGTGTAGAGCCGGTACAGATAGAGTACGGGGGCAGCCTACGCGCGGGCGTGTATCAGTTTGCTGTGGCTCTGTGTGATGAATTTGGCAACGAGAAAACTAACTATACTTCATTGACTAATCCTGTGCATGTATTCGATGAACAATATATTAGAATCAATGATGGGAAATGGGGAGAAAGAACTAATCTTGGTATAAGACTTAAGGTGTCTAATTTGGATAGGCAAGTTAGCCATTACAAGGTAGCTGTTATTCAAAACACTGTAGGATACAATGGCGAAACACAACCTGTAGTTGATTATTTCATAGAAGGTATTCATCCTATTACAGAGAAGACTATATACTATTATTCTGATCTTAATAATAAAAGGACAACATTTGAACATATTTCTTTAAAAAGAGCCATATATAATACATCGAGAGGAATAGTATCGGTTGGAAACCGTCTTTTGCAGTATGGTCTTACTGCTGAAAAAGAGTGGAATTTACAACCTGTAGTTTCTCTTATGGGGCATTTCCTAAAATGGCAGGCATCGGTAGCCCACGAAGATCTGTATAAGGATGGTAATGCATGTTCGTTGTATGTGGGGTATATGAGAAATGAAGTATATCCGTTTTCTATATCGTTTAAGACATCTACCGGTTATAAAACTCCAGCGTTTGTTCTTATTCCCCCACCTTCTGATAAGGCAAGAGAGGAAATGAACAAAGACAGTATCCCATACCAGTCTATAAACGCATATGCTCCGAATTGTTCAGGAGTGGAAAGGGAATATGTATGGCAGTATAGCAATACGGCAGGAGATGGGGTATTGATTGACGACGATGCGGTTGTTATAGATGAAGAACAGAAAGAGTGTAATAACCCGGCTACCGTAGGTCAAACTGTTATAGTGGAAAGAAATTTCGCTATTTTTAAAGGGAAATCAAGATTTATTATCGATTATGATGATATTGTAGGAACTCCGATAAATTATTTGTCTGAAAATATAGGTCTTGTAGCTTGTAATAATAAGGAGAATGGAAACAATGAAAGACAGATATGTGATATAGCTACCAAATACAGAGAAGATGGAACACAGGATTATATGGAGCCAATTGATCATATTAGGTTACCAGAAATGGAAGGAGACTGCGAAGTTCCCCATCGTCAAGAATCTATATTGTCTGCTCCAGTTCCTTTGATAACAGGTCTTGTGGAAGATTATATCTATAAGGTTCTTAGTGAAATGGAACATGTCTCTACAGATTATCTATACACCACAGGAGGAGAAAATCAGAATAAGTATTCTGTGTTGTTTAACTATGAGACAATGGACTCTTTATCTGAATGGATGGAGGAAGCATTTTTTGGATATAGCGCTGGCAGCATATCAGGTGATGGCAATCAACATCTTTGTTCTGAGTTTTATCCATATTTACAACCTGGATCTGTTTTAAAAACCGTGTCTGATGCTATATACGTATTAGATACCATGCCTTGTACATGCGGATGTTATATTGAGAGTTATTGCTCTGATCCTACTGTGTCAAGAACTGATTATAACAACTTTCAAAATTATAATTATCTTCTTGGAAGTTATATTCTTCATATAGATGGATGGAGTCAAAGGATAAATGGTGTGGGAGATTGGAGAGCCGGCAGATCTACCAGTACGGTCATAAATAATCAGTATAGATCAAAGAACGGGCCCAGGTATTGTATTGAGCAATTTTGGCCTGAAGCTTCTGAGAAGTTGCAAGATATGATATATAAAAATTCAGATACCGGTATAGCTGAAACTGATTGGAAATTTGAGGGGTATGTGAACAATGCTACATTTAACAATCCTACGGGGGATAAGCTTAATATTGGATTCGCATCTGAATTTGTGGTATGGAAGTTTGTCAGAAATGTAATGACAAATGCAAGATTTATTAGGATTAATAGACCAGAAGAGTGGGACATAGAAGGTTATAAAGACGAGAACAAAGTTCTTTATCTTGAAGCTCTTGGAAAGGTAGATGGCATAATGGATGCTGTGTCTACCAATTACGTTCGTGTTTCTTTTTGGAAGGATGTTGAAACATGGTCCCCTCTTGGAATAGTACCAGTTGAATTTGATAGACCTGGGTATGAATCATCTCATTCCGTTATTGTTAACATAGCAAGACCGGCTTTCGGAGAAATAAATGAAGAGTTTTTTGATTCTATAGGTCAAAATTATTTTTATGTTACAATAGAATCTCCTATTGTAGCGGTTCCTTGGATAATGACGTTTAGACAAATTCAATTTTGTTCTTATAAAAATTATGATACCCCAGAAGAAGAGGAAGAACCAGGAAAGAAGCCTTCCCGTGCTATCTTAGGTGTTTCTTTTGCTACAGGTAAAACTATATATCCGTATATTTTTGGTATAAGAGAAAAGGAGGTAAATAAGATTGATTTGTCTGTGGATTCTATAACACTTAGATCAACTGTCTTATTTGCATCAAAATGTCAGACATGTGGAGATAGGCCCATCAATTGCAAGCCTCGTCCTTATAAATACGGGGATTTTGCATATTGGGAATCATCTGAGAAATATCCTGCTAATTTTGAACTTTATGATAGTAGTAGGATGAAAATAGACACAGGTAGATCTTATGATGATCCAAAAAAAACAGAAGCTTATTCTAATATTATGAATAAGTTAACAGAATATTATGGTGCTCCTTTGTCAGACAAAAATGGATTATCTTATTTCAAGGGTCATTCTTATGGAGGAGTAGATACTTCTACCGTATTTTGCCAACAACCTATACGTCATTACCGGTTCCCAGATAACAAGCATATACCTTTTATGAACAGTGATGAACGTGGATATGACATAGCTTCTGAAATATATCCGGTAGGTATTATGGTAGATGAGAACACCATACAAGTGTTTTTGGATTTTGCGGTAGATTCTGGTTTGATTACGCAACAACAAAGAGATACGATCGTAGGATATGAACTGTATCGTGGAGATAGGAGGCTAAATAGGTCGGTTGTGGCCTCAGGATTGGCCTACGATATGCTTAGATACATAGGAGACGATGGTAATGTAAATATCTATCCTAATTACCCATATAATGACCTATCACAAGATCAATATAATTATACGTCTGGCAAAAGAGACGAGTTTATATCCCATCCTTTCGACAAAGGAGGAAACGTGTGGTATTCATTCTGTTCGCCTGATATTTATTTCAACAAGCCCGAACTTCCAAATGAAGTATGTATAGACGGGTTTCAAAGAGGAATGTCTGTGGGCAGTTTCGTACCTGTCGAAGATCATCCAAAATGGACTATCTTAGGTCCTGCCGCATACACGATGGCTGCGTCGCTTGCCGCAGTTGAATCAAGTGCCACAATAGCCGCTATGATAGCAGAAGAGCTTCAGATAAGGGCTCAGTCTGGATACATAGGAGGGTCGGCTGGTCTTACCGGAGGAGGATTCCTAACGAATTTAAGTGTGGCCATGCTGTTTTCTTCAATGGTGTCAACCATCAGTCAAACTCTTGCTAAGGGCCCGATATTGTACGGTAAGTACCGTTATGATTGGCTTAATACGTTTATAAACAATGGACCAAGACGTAATCATGCATGGTATTATACTTCTGTAGGATTATATAATTCAATGATAGGTATAACGGACCAGGATAAGTATGAACGAAATTTTGCTCGTGGTTTATCTTCTGTTAAGTACATGAAGTCCGGTGTATATCCTATGATGGATGCCAGTATGTCATCTAAATGGGGAACCGGTAAAAACGATAATGAGGGACGATTCTTATTTGTTAATAATATAGATCGTGAATCTTCGTTATTTTTATCATTTGGTGATCCAGGTGAAAAAGGAGATGGTAAATCGAAATATTTATTGGAATATCCGAACTATGTCTACAACTACGACAGTAGCCGTATAGATGATTCGGTTATTGCTGGAAGAGATGTTGTAGCAGGAAGAACATTCGAGCAATCCAAATCAGTTTCATACATCTGTTCTCCGTATATGAGGCTTATGCGATATAGGCCGGATCAATATGGTCAAATAGAAGATATAAAATGGATTTCCATAGGTGGATGTGGATTTTTCACTAATGAAAAGAAACTGATGTTCGGTGGTGATACGGTGATAACCAGATTTTCATTAAAGAGAAAATTTCCTGTTTTTTATAATAGTGCTTTTGGTATTGGAGATATGATACCTTTCCCTTACATGGATTATAGAAATGTAGGATATCCAAGATATTTTGTTAATTATGATACAGGGGAAGATGCGCTTGAAACCACGGATAACGAACGTTTCAATAGTTGGACATCGTCTAATAAAGGAAGATATGCTTTTTACCCAAACAGGAAGAGCTTGTATGAATTGAATGGTGACACCTCCGGTAAGTATGTAGATGGCAGATTTTATACATGGTTCTATGGTATTCCTCAGTTCCTTGTAGAGTCTGAAATAAATTGTAATTTCAGATTAGAGGGTTCTCAGCCTCATGAATTATTCTATCCAAAAGTAGGAGATTTTGTTTGGTGGACACAAGAAAAGAACGTATCTATCCATAGGGACAATGATTACAAGATAAGTCCTATCTATTCATCAAGAATGACATTGACACCTAATGTATTGCCGGCAACATACGAACGTCGTTTTTATGATTGTGCTTACCAGCGACCTAATGGTGTTATATGGAGTAGGGCTGACGTATCTGAAAACAGTCAAACAGATCCGTGGCTAACGTACAAGCCTATGGACTATCATGAGTTCCCAACCAGCAACGGGAAGCTTATTCACATGAAGCGTATTGAATCCGATCAGATTCTTGTCAGGTTCGAGGATCAGGTTTCACTCCATAACGCCATAGACGTAATCAAGGAGCGCACCTCCCCAGGGCAGGCTGAGATGGGCACCGGCGGTCTGTTCGCGTCCCGGCCTCTGGAGTACAACACGACCGACCTTGGTTATTCTGGAACCCAGAGCACTGAAATAATTAGTTCAGAGTTTGGTCATTTCTGGGTAGATACTAAAAGAGCACAGGTGTTTATGACCGACCCGAACGGACGTAATCTTAAGGAACTTAGTGTAGGTGTCAGACATTGGCTTAAGCGTCATCTTCCGTTTAAGATCCTTAGATACGGAATAACTAATATCTTAACCGGTACAGAAATGACAGAAGAAGATACGGATAATAAATTTATCGGTCTTGGTCTGTCTCTTGGATGGGATAATAGGTATAAGAGGGTACTTATCACGAAAAAAGATTATATACCTGTTAAGAACCCGGCATATTACAAATATGATGGTGGAAGGTTCTTGTACAATGAAACAGAGGTGTTGTCAAACGATAAGGAAATATCCTTAAAAGACGAACAGTATTTCAAGGATGTGTCGTTCACTATCGGATATTCGTGTCTGAAGCAAGAATGGATATCGTATTACTCATTCTGCCCTGACTATTATATAGAGCAGCAACAATATTTCCAGACAGGAATAAACTTCCCGGCATCAGATGAAGAAGGTGGCTTATGGAGTCATTTGCTGACGAATAAGAGCTTCCAAACGTTTTATGGAACAACATATCCATTTATATTAGAAGTGCCGATAAAAGAGAAATATAACGGTTCTACGATGGCTTCTGTTGAGTATGAGCTTGACGCAAGGAAATACGTTGATGATGTGAATTACACACTTGACAGGAAAGTAGGTTTGGATACGATAACTATCTACAACGACACAAACAACTCAGGTGAAATTCATCTTGTTCCAGAAGAAAAGAATAATTTAGCGCAACGTATATCGTATCCGAAGATCGTAGGCGACTATACTGAGGTCCTGGATACTGAGGTATATAGAAGACATAAGTTAAATGACTTCTTCAACAGGGTTGACGATGACCGGTCAGAGACCCCTATTTGGATCAAGGACGATAACGATATAAATAAGTCAGTTAATCCTGATGCCCTTAATTTCAGACGGTCATGGCTGGATAGGTTAAGAGGAAGTTGGATGCTGATGAGGATAAAGAAAGTAATTAGCAACCGGAAAATTATATTCCAGTGGTTGATTTCTGAAGATAAGATTAAGAATAGATAAATTACAATATTTAATAAGTTGAAAATAAGTAGTTTTTATTTTGTGATTTAATAATAGTTGAATATGTTTGTAGCGCCTATTGATCCATCTCGGACAGATAGGCGCTTATTTATGACAATTTAACCAATAAAACCACCATGCTTTAGTAGGTGGATGAATTGGGTTGATTAATTTTGAATCAAAATTACAGATAAAAAAAATGATTTCATACAAATACAACATCTATCATTCAAAGAAAACGAAGTATCTTGACAAGATGTTTCGTGAATGTTGTTTTGTGTGGAATCATGCTTTAGCTCTACAACGTAGATATTATAGACTGTTTGGGAAATACATACCAGTTGGTAAGATGCAAAAACATTTCTCTAAAAGAATTAATAGAAATCTTCTTCATTCCCAAACAGTACAAGAAATCCTTCAGAGATTAGACTCAGCATACAATCGTTTCTTCAAAAAGTTAGCCAAACGACCTCCTAAGTTTAAATCACCGGAGAAATTCAATTCTTTTGTATTCAAAC